>Ga0206125_10001774_pt1 | contig 24330 bp, 11 predicted proteins | sample Helgoland_Spring_4_FD_148598 | JGI IMG/M metagenome (GOLD analysis project Ga0206125, IMG submission 148598) | Pelagic subsurface seawater microbial communities from Kabeltonne, Helgoland, North Sea - Helgoland_Spring_Bloom_20160331_1 | ecosystem: Environmental > Aquatic > Marine > Epipelagic ... | reverse complement strand
CAGGCGCGGGCCTCGCATTTGATGGCGAACAACTTATCGTGACCCAGACTAGCCGCAATCTTGAGCGCATGCGCGTCATCTTGCGTAACTATAACGAAGTGAAGCAGGTTGAAATCGAATCCAAGTTCCTTGAAGTTCAACAGGGCGATCTCGAAGAGCTCGGTTTCGACTGGACGGTGAATGACGGCCCCTATCCCCTGTTTGACCCTACCACTTCCTTGCCTATTATCGGCGCTGATGGCCAGCAGGCCCAAGGCTATGATCGCAGTGCCTCAACGCAGAACCGTAATTTGAGCAGCGCTTTTACATCTGGGCTCAATGCCTCGTCAATTATAATTAACTCGCCAGACGAGAGTCTCCTGGTCCCGAATAGAGCGCCAGGCCTTACCTCTATTATTGACTTGGCAAGCGCAGTTACCGGTTCGACCTTCAACGCAACTGGCTGGTCCGTGGCAGGTGCGGATGTCGATCTCGCGATCAGAGCGCTGTCTCGTAAGACTGGTAGCGATTTGATGAGCGCACCGAAAGTCACCGTGCTCTCCGGTAAGCGAGCCACCATCACCGTGGCGCAAGAGCTGCGTTACCCTGAAAGCTATGGCGACATCGAGTCGACCGTGTCGTCGAGTGGTGGTAGCAGCTCTCTCACTGGCTCCACAAGGGGCAGTGCGATCTCGATCACCGCGGGTACACCGCAGGATTTCGTGACGCGTAACGTCGGGGTCGAAATGACCGTCACTCCAAACGTTGAGAACGATGATACCATCAGCCTTATCTTGGAGCCACGTGTCACTGAGTTTGAAGGCTTCGTCGAGTACGGTGGCCCCAGTGTTGCCCTAGATGGTAGTGGCACGACCGTCACTGTGCCAGCTGGCTTTTATCAGCCGATCTTCTCGGTGCGTGAAATCACTACCGAGGTCACTGTCTTTGACGGTGCGACGGTGGTGATGGGTGGTTTGACTCGCGATGAAGTCAAGACCGTGAATGATAAGGTGCCAGTTTTGGGTGATATTCCAGGTATCGGTCGTCTGTTCCGTACCGAAGGGGAGTCGCGCCAAAAGCGCAATCTGTTGATCTTTGTCACGGCCAATCTGGTCAGCCCAGGTGGTTCACCAGCTCGTCAGGACTATCGTAACGTGAATGCCAACTCCTTGTTCCAGAATCCAACGATCATGACGCCTGCCGGCACCGTGAACCGTTCGATTGACGCAGTCGCTGAATAAGTGTAACCTCGTTATTTTACGCCATACTTAAAAAATTCGACTGCGATTTAAGAGCCATGAAAACGAAGACTTACTCTGATCAATGCCTGCGACCACTTGTACTGTTGCTGGCTCTACTGGTCAGTGCGGTCAGCGCTGATGCGCAGGCTCCAGTCATCACCAGTGAGTGTGAGCTCGTCGTCGTGTTTGGACAGTCATTTAGCTACGAAATCCAAGCGGACAATGATCCGCTTGGATATTCCGTCACTAATCTGCCGCATTCAATAAAGTGTGAAGAGAATCGTTTAATCGACACAGCCTTGGAGCTCGGTCAGTATTTTTAACAGTATACGCAAAAGTCCTGAGGGTCAGCGAGCCCCAGACTCTGAACATCATCGCTAAGCCTAACCGCCATTAATTTTTTATGAAACGAATAGTCAAATTTTTATCAGTTTTATCGGTATCCCTGCTCGTGACCACGGGCGCCACGGCACTTCCTGCTCTGTATGTCCACTACGATGCGTCAGATGCGGCTAACGTGACGGTGGATGTAAGCGACGTTGTCACCAGTCTGACAGATTTGTCGACATCGGGATTTGATGCCACGCAAGCAGGTGGAGCCGGTACTTTGCTGTATTCTGCCCCGGGGAATCTTAGTCCAACTGGTCTAAAGGGTGTCGATACCAACAACGGCCCTCACAATAAGTTGTTAGTTCTGTCTGCCGCGGAACAGGATGCTTTACTGAACTTCCCAGGTGCGGCTGCCAGCAATACTGGGTTCGCTGCGTTGGTGGTCTTTAAGGCGGATACCGTTGCAGGCAGCACCCGCAACCTCGTGCTGGCCTCGCATGGAAATGCAACCACTTCTCCAGGTAGCTTCATCATGAAGTATGAGAGCGGTATTCCTCAGGTGGTTCTTGGTGGTACCTCCGTAAATGCCGGTGTTGGAGCAGCAGTTGTTGCAGATGGCGAAACGGTGGTGCTTGCAGTCAACTACAACAAGGCCACTGGCAATATGGAGGTCTGGGATTCTGAGAATAATACCCCAGCTAGCGTTACCAAGACGGCAGCCGATTTCTCCAGCACTCAATCGATGTTCCTTGCTGGTAGTGAAAATAATGGCCAAGGTATGGATGGCATGATCGGTGAAGTGAAGATCTTTCAAGGCGTCCTGACACCGCAGGAGTTCGCTGACGAACAGACTGCACTGGTCCAGAAATGGAGAGACGGTGTACCACTATCCATTGACAGTAGCACGAGCATTACCGAAGCTGATTTGCCCTACCTAATCACCACGGATAAGGACGGGACTGCTGACGCGCCTGTCTCCTACGCCGCGACTGGCTTGCCCAATGGTCTGACACTCGATCCGACGACTGGTGTGATCAGTGGAACACCGACCCAAGTGGGTACGTTCAACGTGGTTCTCACTGCAACTGATGGCAGCGGTGTCTCGGGGACGGCAAACCTTGCCATTGTAGTGGCCGCTTTGCCAGTCGGCCCAGTCGGCCCAGGCCCAACGATACAGGTCACTGCGATTACTGGGCAAGCTGGGACTTATGCTGTGGGTGACTTGGTGACATTTGAATTCACCATGACCAACGCTGCCGAACTGGAAGAGCTTCTAGAGGTTCCAGCTGATCCTATAGCTGCTGCCGATGTCAATGAGCTAAATGATGAAATCATTCTGCGAAACCGAACAAGAACGGCGCGCAATATTACTATTTTTGATTTAAATATGGTGGGTGATGACATCTACGATAATCAAGTGGCCGTGCCAGCGACTCTCACCTCAACAACTGATGCACTACTTCCCGGAGATAGCTTCACCTTTACCGGCAACGTGAGGATTCCAAGAGATGGCACCTTTCATAGAATTACAGGTGGGGGGTATTCGATCACAGGGAATTTCACCTTTCAGTACTTAGAGGCGGATAATTCTTTGATTTTGGTCCCGCCTGCCCCGGATGCAAGAACGATTACATCGTCCGGTGATATTTTGGTCGACGTGCCAGCGAATCTGCAGGTGGTGAATCTCGCATATCCAGTCAAAACGTTTCGTGGTGGGGATATCATTGAGATGACCGCTTCGATCCGCAATGCACCTCTTACCAACGCAATTGTCCGCCCGCTGATTGCAAGGGAAGACTTCCGCACAGAGTTCTATCTCTCCGAGGATGCCTCGATTGATCGTGATAATGATTTCCTTCTAGGCTTTTTTACATCATTTGCAGATGGAAGATTTGTTGATGGTCAAACCCAAGTGCGCGCGACGCGCGTCAGTGACACGCCAGCAGCTCTGGCTGACTTTGGGCGTGCTTACACACCACAGCCAGACGATGGCTTTCTGGATATTGGTGAGACCATTAATGTGACGCTCGAAGTGTTGGTTCCGACGAATTATACCGGCACATTCTTTGCTGCGGCCTACACCGATTCGCTTGACGAGATTGAAGAGTTGACGGAAGATGTGAATGCTAGCTTTGGCTATCAAGGTGACAACGTGGTTGTCGATAGCTTTACGCCGAACTTTCGAATTGCTTCGACCACAGCACCCAACACTCTGGCGGTGAGTGAAGTGTCGGATGGCAACGGAGGATTGGTCACTGCCAGTGATGGTGTGAGTGATAATCCGTCGGTCAGTGAAGACGGTGTGTGGATCGCATTCCAATCGTCTGCCACCAACCTCGACCCTGATTTTGATCCTGCTTTACCACAGAATTTTGGTTCGGACAATGTAGCTGTAGGTAATTTTAATATCTACCTGCGCAATCGGGAAACCGAAGCAGTGACATTGATCAGCCGTGCAAACTCCGGCGTGATTGCGAACCGTGATAGTTACAATCCCTCAATCAGTGCGGATGGTCGCTATATTGCCTACGAGTCTTTGGCGTCCAATCTGACATCGGACGCGCAAGGCGCTGTTAGTCAGATTTATGTTTACGATAGGGTGTTAGATCGCACTGACCGGGTATCAAGTGATGAGGCAGGCTTCGCCTCCAACGGCAGCTGTTATACGCCATCGATTAGTGAAGATGGTCGTTTCATCGTGTTTGAATCGTTGGCGACTAATCTGGATGCCGCCAATGCGGCGACAATTACCGCCTCTCGCGCCGTGCAGGTCTTCGTGCATGACCGAGACCCGACTCAATCGGGCGACTTTGGTAGCGTCTCCGCTACGCACCTGGTGTCCGCCTCTGCGGGAACTGCAGCTGACGAGGATGCCGTGACCCCGAAAATTTCGTTGGACGGCCGTGTGGTGGCCTTCGCCTCCAAAGCGTCGAATTTGGGCGTAGTTAACAATGGCTTTGTCACGCAAATTTGGAGTCGTGAACTCGGCCCTGATGGCGTGCCGGTGGGTGAACCCGTTTTGGTTAGTGTCAATACTGCTGGTGCTGGCGGTAATGCCGATAGCACTGAGCCTGCCATTAACGGCGGCCCCACCGCAGCTTACGGCCTGCAGATTGCGTTCGCCTCGGTCGCGACCGACTTGATTGCCAATGACACCAATGATATCGCAGACATCTTTGTCCGCGACTTCTTCGCTCCACCCCCAGCCGCCCCTGTCACCACTCGTGCCAGTGTCAGTAACCCACGTGTGGCCTTCGGTTCGATTGAGTTTTTGGGTGCGATCGGTCCAGATAATATCCCTGCGAATCAGCCAGCAGTGGGCGATGAGATTATCCTTAATGACGGAATCAATCCTCCATTGACCCTGACGGCCGATACCGAATTCGCAATTGGCGCCACGACCGGCGAGACGCGCGATAATTTGGTCGCTGCGATTAATGATGCTGAAGCTGCCGGAACTCTGAACATGGTCGCTTATGCCTCTGATGCGCCGACCGCGATCTTTAATAATTTTGGTTTGGACGGTCACAATCCGTCCATCCAACTGTTTAACACCGTTCCTGGTGAGCAAGGAAATCAAGAGATCAATACCAATTCTGGAGTCCTTTTAACTAGCGATATGTCACAGGGTGGCACTGAAACCGGAAGATCTAATGACTTTTTCTTGGGCAATCCCGGTGGCTTGGTTTTTGGTAGCCTGCAACCTGCGTTGGATCGCTCGGGTCGCATCGTGGCATTCCGTTCGCTGACCGGCGGCATCTCTGTTATACGCGATGGCTCACGTGTTTATAAGCCGCAAAGTCCGACTGAGGCCACGCCTCTAGTGGGTGAAATTATTCGCCCACTGAACTCGACCTCTTCGAACGTCTATTTCCGTGATCGCGACCTCTCTGGAGTCGGCACGCTTGACCAAGTGGACAACACCGACACGAGTTGTGCCAGTGTGAATAAGTTCGGTTATCGCACCACTCAAGTTGGGGGGGCTGCGGATAGTGCGTCGAGCCGTATGCCTGCTTTGAGTGCCAATGGCCGTTTCATCGCCTTTGCATCGGATGCCAACAACGCTGGCGGTCTACGTTTTGATCGCACCAATACACAGCCGCTAGATTCTAACAACCAGCGTGATGTATTTGTCTATGACCGTAACTTGGTCGTGCCGACGACCCCTACAGCTCGTCTACCTTTTGTGGCGATTACCAGCCCAGAGCCAGGCATAAGTATTTCCGCCTCCTCTAGCTTCTTTATCTCCGCCAGTGCCCTTGGCTATGATCTTGGGACTGAGTCCTTCAACCAATCTTCGATCAGGTCAGTGACTTTTTACATCAACGGTGAGGAAGAAGCGGTACTCACTGCGCCGCCGTTCGTTACGCTGGCTACGCCCCGTGGCGATGGTCCCCTCCGAATTGTAGCTGTAGCGGAGGATATCAATGGAAATATCGCCACCTCGACCGCCGTCGAGATTACAGCCGAGGTGCTTTTTGCTGAAACACCGATACTGACATTGGTGAATCCAAATAGCCAAATCAATACGGAGTTTACATTAGGCCAGACGGTCGGACTGGCTGCAAGTGTCACGCAAACAGCAGGGAGCGCGATTTTCCGTCAGAATTACTCTTTCACGCGCGCTAGCTTTTATGTAAATGGAGTAGAAGTTTACACTACCGAGGTGGAATCTGATTTTATTTCAGCAGACTATATATTTGACCGTATCGGAGATCAGTCAATTACGGCATCGGTTATTTATCGACGTAACACACCCACTGATTTCTTCGTAAACGTATTTGCTGATATTATTCAAGTTTCCGTCACGGATGTGGGATCGCCGGCGGTTCGGATGACGTCACCGACAAGCAACAGCACTATTGCGTTCGGGAGTAATGTCACCCTTACCGCGCGTCCGACCGCAGTGAATGGAGGGGCTTTGACGGTGACTTATAAGCTGTTTATCCAGGCCGACGGCACGGTGCGCGATCTGGGCACGGCCGATGCCTCCACTGAATTTGCTTTTAATTGGCCAGTGGATGAGCGAGGTGCACTGTCTTTCTTCGCTTTGGTCGAAGAGGTCGGAGCTGGCCAGACTGTTTCAAGCCGCATCGATGTCACCTCGGTGGTTGCGGATAACCTGCCGAGTGCAGAGATCACCAGTTTCAATAATACCGACCCCAATACCGACCCCAATTATGAGCGCATCACAGTCGAGTCGGGCTCGGTCGTCCTGCTGCGTGCCGATGTCACCGGCGAAAATAGCGATACTAACGATGTCGCCTCCGTTGAGTTCTACGTCAATGACGCCTTAATTGGCGCGGGTACACGCCAAGCGGGTTCTTCAATTTATGAACTTGAATGGGTGCCATCGCTGGTGGGCGATGCCGATCAGCTGGCTGCTACGATTGTCGCGGTTGTCACGTCCGATGAGAATGCGATTTCAGTCAATTCCTCACCAGTGTTCGTCTATGTGATCCCGGGTGAGGCGCCTGTGGAGGTCGAGATCATCACTCCAACGGAGGATGTCGAGATTCAGGCGAATCAGCCCCTTGATCTACTCGCGAGTGCGCGAGTCTCGGGGAGCACAATTCGTGAGGTGCAATTCTTTTACCGGAATACACCGGGAGACCCTCTTTCGGGCAACTTGATCGGAACAGATGCTTCGACGCCTTACTCGGCTACATTCAGTCCCCCATCGGAAGGCACCTACTATATCTATGCCGTCGCCACCTCGACTACTGGGCGCACTGGGTTTGCACCTGCTAGCCCGGATGACCCCCTAATTAAAGTGAGAGTGGTTCCAGGAGTTAAGCCAACAGTGGGCGACGTGCAGAGCCCCGTTGATACGGTCACCTTAGGCTCGACCTTACCGCTGTCGATCACGGCTGGCGATAGCGACGGCACAGTCGCTAGCGTGGACTTTTACAATGGCTCAGTTAAGCTCGCGGCTCTAACGACTGCAGTATCGGGAACCAACTATATATATAATTGGACGCCAACTGTGACGGGCACTTATAGCATCACTGCGGTGGCGACGGATGATACCGGTCTAATTACCAGATCACTCGTAAAAACGATAACAGTAGTCGCAGCAGTTGGCCTAGTGCCGACGGCTGATATATCCCTGTATCCGCCTGCAGTGGGTGTGCAACGCTTCATTACTGGCAGTAAAATTGCGATCTACGTGAACGCTCTTGACGGTGACGGTTCGATCGCTTCATCGGCCCTCTATGTCGACGGTTCACTGCTACTAGGAAACGGAAGCACTCCAGTTTATATTCCACCGACTGGGGGATCAAAAGTGATCACCGCGGTTGTGGTCGACAATGACGGTAATGTTGCATCGAGTTCGATCACTATAGATGTGTTTGGTTCAGGGCCACGGCCAAGTGTATCAATCGAAAGCCCGGTTGTTGACCAAGTGTTTTACTTGGGCGATGATGTTGTGGTTCGAGCGCGAGTGGATTCCGTAGGTCTCAATAATGTCGATACTATCTTTCTGCTTCAGGATGGTAGGCTAATCGAGGTTCAGCAGGGTTCAGGCTTGGCGGTAGCCCCCGATGTGTATGAATTCACTGTTCCGCAAGCCGATATTCAGAACGATATCGAGTTTCGAGTCGGCGCCTCTTATAATATCTCCTATGGATTGCGCGTCGGATTTGATCGTGATGGTAATCCAGAATTTGAGTCATTCGATTACGCAAAAGTCGGCCTATCTGAGCCCGTTACGATTGATGTCCTCGCCGGCGCAGCCCCAGAGGTCGCGATCACTGGGTTCACTGATGGTGATAAGCTGGCATTCGGCAGCACCATCGCTGTGCCGATCCGCGTGACTCCACTCGATTCATCAAGTACAATGACCGTTGAGCTCTTTGCCGACGGTGCGCCGCAAGGGTTTGCACCAAGCGCAAGCGCGCCGTATTCGGTTAATTACACGGTCGATCAGACTGGCACGATTGAGCTGTTCGCAGTGGCGACTGAGACGTTGCCTAATGGCAGCACGGCAACTCGCCGCTCGGCAACCGTGCGCCTGATAGGCGCAGTCGGCCAAGCACCAGTAGTCAGCGCTGTGCAAGTGCCAGTCAATACGGTCACCTTAGGCAATACAGTGACCCTGAGTGTGACCGCTGGTGACAGTGATGGCACTGTCGATAGTGTGAAATTCTACAGCGACGGCGTGTTGCTCGGAGCGGGCACGCCGAGTGGCGGCAACACTTACACGCTAGCTTGGACGCCAAGTGCAGCGGGTACTTATGCTCTGAGTGCGATTGCTAAAGACAACGAGCAGTTTGTTGGAACTAGCGCGATTGCAACCCCTGTGACGGTGGCTGCGAACACAGCGCCGACCGTGGGTAATGTGCAAGTGCCAGTCGGTACAGTCACCTTTGGCAATACGGTGACGCTGAGTGTGACCGCTGGTGACAGTGATGGCAGTGTGGCGAGTGTGAACTTCTACAATGGCAGCGTGTTGCTCGGAGCGGGTGCGCTGAGTGGCGGCAACACTTATACGTTGGCTTGGACGCCAGATACAGTAACCACCTACAACGTGACAGCGATTGCGACGGATAATCACGGCCTGGATTCTGTACCAAGCGCGATTGCAACCACTGTGACAGTGGCTGCGAACATAGAGCCGACCGTGGGTAATGTGCAAGTGTCAGCCAATACGGTCACCTTTGGCAATACGGTGACGCTGAGTGTGACCGCTGGTGACAGTGATGGCAGTGTGGCGAGTGTGAACTTCTACAATGGCAGCGTGTTGCTCGGAGCGGGTGCGCTGAGTGGCGGCAACACTTATACGTTGGCTTGGACGCCAGATACAGTAACCACCTACAACGTGACAGCGATTGCGACGGATAATCACGGCCTGGATTCTGTACCAAGCGCGATTGCAACCACTGTGACGGTGGTTGCGCCGGCTCCGATTGTTGATCCTACAGTCAGTTTTGTCTCTCCGATCGGAGATGTCGAGCTTGTGCCTTATGAGGCTACAACAGGGGATGGCACTGCAACAGGGGGTGACGAGGTTGCGCCTGAGGGGGCGACCGTCACTCTGCGAGCGAGTGCAACGGTCGTAGACGGCACGATTAGTCAGGTGGAATTCTTTTATCTGAATGCACCGGGTAATCCTCTGTTGGGGACCTCGATTGGAGTCGATACGTCGGCGCCCTACACTACGGTATTCAGTAGCGGTTCGGTCGGCACTTACTATATCTATGCCGTCGCCACCTCGAATACTGGAGGCATTGGCGTGACCACTGAGTCGATTCAAGTGACGGTGGCTGAACCTGTTGAGCCGGTGGTCACTTTTGTCGCTCCAACTGCTGGGGACGTCGTCGAGATTGAGGCGCGTGAGATCCTCACTCTGCTAGCGAGTGCTGAGGTCGAAGGCGGCACGATTAGTGGCGGGATCCGATTCTATTTCCGGAACACACCGGGTGACGCTCTATTGGGGACCCTGATTGAATCCGTTCCGTCGGCGCCCTACACAACAGAATTCGTCAGCCTATCGGAAGGTGTCTTTTACCTCTATGCCGTCGCCACATCGTTTGAGAGAATCACGGGTGTGACTGCCACGCCGATTGAAGTGAGAGTCACATATAGCCAAGACGAGCTGTTCATCAATAATATCTTCGATAGCATATTGGGGCGCAGTCCGACGGATAGTGAGGTGGCCGATGGCTTAGACGAATTGGATGGCTCGCTGGAATCGCAAACCGCTTATGTGGTTGATCTGCTAGACTCTTCCGCGCTGGACGACACCTATCTAGCGATGCTGGTTAATCGCACGATGCTCGGTGAATGGCCGGACGCTGAGGAGTTGGCACTTGCTCGCGCTAATTTGTCTGGAGGCACAGTAGGATCGAGTATCCAGACGGGTAGTATTGAGTTCGGTGCTACGGAGACATTTGAGTTCTTCTATAACGAGGGAGATGCTGTCACTATGCGTGTTACGCAGGATAGCGCAGCTGGTAACCCTCTTAGAGATGCCACTCTGACGGTCAATAGCCCGAGCGGTGCTCAAGTTGGATTTTCGGATGATAGTATCTTTGGTTTGGACCCATTGCTGACTTTCACTGTGACTGAAGCGGGCACTCACACTGCGATTGTCGGTGGTTTCTCGCTACTCCAGTCGGGTGATTTCACGATTACCTCGCTTTCGACAGGTTCAGGAAGCTCGAATGACGCGTCGGCGCTATCACTGGTCACCGCGTTAATTCCAGAGTTTGAAAGTCGTTTCAGGGAGACTTTCCCGCCATTGTCTGTTGCAGGGCAAGCGGCAAACGATTTGGTGACGCAACTGTTCCGCAATAAGCACAGTACTGCGCCGAGTGCACTCGCGCTGAGCCGCTTGTCTCTGTCTTTGACGGGCGCGGATACGAACTTAGGGCAACTGATAGTTCCGGGCTATTCAGGTAGTACCGCTGCATTTGTAGCTGCATTCGCCCTGGATAATCAACTCAGCCAATATTATCCAGGCCTCTCCAGTGAGCTGCTTTATTCAGTGCCGAATGATGCGACTAAGGACATGCAGACGGCATTGCTCATTGCGACGCTGCTCGACGAAGATCCGACAGACGCACAGATTGCAGAATACGCTGGCATGACTAATGAAGAAGTGGTCGAGGCGATTCTGATCGAAAGCCTCGAGCCTTCGGCATCTACTTGGACTCCTGTAGGGTGGGTGTATTACAATTATCCGTATGCGTATTCATTGGATGAAGCTCGTTGGCACTACTTCGACAGCTCAAATACCCAATGGCGTGTCAACCTGACCACTAGTGAATGGGGAACTTTGCCAGAAGCGACAGGGTGGACCTTCTACGCTTGGCCTTATTCTTACTCGGTTGATGCTTCAACTTGGTATTGGTATAATGACAATGAGCAGTGGGTGGTCGACTTGGTTTCTGGAATCTGGGCACTGTTCGGTGATTAATATGAAGACTAAATTTCTTAAGTGTTTATTCGGTTGGAGCAGTGTTGCGCTCACCTCAGTGGTCAGCGCGGGGTCCTTTGGGTTTACTGCACAAGTTGCCAACAATATCGCTGGTCTGGCTGGAGCTGATCTTGCGGAGACGGGGCGCGACTGGGCGAATCGAGGGATTAGAGCGATCGAGTGGCCTGTTCTGCGCCATCAATAGGAGTCATCTCAAAGACGAATTGAGTGCGATATTCTTTATATCGGATCGCTGGCACAACAGCTTTCGAGTTGCGTTGCTTTAATAATTGCCGATACTCTATACATATTGTCTTTGTCTGATTCTAAATTCCACTGATCTGTACTAATTATATCCTGAACTCGCTTGTCTATGAAATCTAAATTATTCTATTTCCTAGCTCTCGCGGTTCTGCCTGTCGCATTATTCGGCTCGGCTAGTATCTTCGGTACTGCGTTGGTTAATGTAGCTGGTGTCGCCGATTCTGACTTTGCGGTGGTACTAGTTGATACGAGCGGATCAAGCTTCAACACTACAGCGCTTGCTACGCTAGCGGCAAATGCTGATCTAACTAGTTCGTCAACATACTCCGGTTTCGAAGTCTTAGTCACGACGACGGCAGCGAGCAACTTCTTCAGTAACGACATAGTTGTGGCAATTAACGCTGCCACATTTAATGTAGTCAGCTCGACTGTGGCTTCTGGGGATTTTTTTGGGATTCTCACTTTTTCAGGCGGATCAACAACTTCAGACGCTGCAACTACATATGAAATCTGGACAGATGCTACATGGGTGATCCCTGCAGATGGTGCCACCAATACATTCAGTAATAGCGATCTGGCTCAACTTGATAGTGTTTCCGCAGGTTCGACTGGCACGGTCGACACGGCGGAGGAGCCGACCCCGATTTGGGAGCCGCAAGGCTGGGTGTATTTTAGTTGGCCGTATGCGTATTCGTTCACGGAGGGACGCTGGCACTTTTTCAATGAGGCGAACACGCAGTGGCGTGTTAATTTGTCAAATAGCAAGTGGGGGACCTTGGCCGAGGCGACCGGTTGGAATTACTACGCGTGGCCTTACTCTTACTCGAGTGATCAAAGCACCTGGCATTGGTACGACAGCAATACGCAATGGGTAGTGGATTTGGTCTCCGGTGTCTGGGCACGGTTGGGTGCATCCGATTAGCCAGCGTGCAGCTTGGCTGTATTGTGGCTCCTGGGCAGTGGCTCACTCTGCTCCTCTAGGTGATCATCTTCAATCTGAAGACGCATGGGTAACGTGTGGTTTTTTGTAATTGACGCGACAATCTTATTTATGGTTTTTAGTAGATCTAACTTAAAGAGATTAGCTATTATGACTGTTAGAAATATTTTTTCGCATGCTATATTCACTGTGGCCGCAATCGTCGCCTTCTTTTTCGGTGCGACGCCTGAGCTAAATGCCTCAAACCTCGCGCCCAGTGTTGAAACCGTGACGGCCTTATTACCTGGTCAGCGGGTAAATGACACTTCTTTTACGAGCGCTACTCGATTTGATTGGTATGGAGAGCAGGGGAACTGGAGCTATAATCGCACCTCTACGAATGTTGGAACTCTGACTCAAACCTACGATGAGGATGGAAATGATCCCGATGTGTATCGTGAGGTGGTCACCCTCACGTTCTTGACTGCGACAACGGGGACTTATGTGTATCGCCAATATGATTCAAAGGTGCTCGAGTATCAGCAGAACGGCACGTTCGATTTTCCATGGCTTGCACCAGCCGAGCCGCCTGTTTGGGAGCCGCGAGGCTGGGTGTATTTTAGTTGGCCGTATGCGTATTCGTTCACGGAGGGACGTTGGCACTTTTTCAATGAGGCGGACAAGCAGTGGCGTGTTAATTTGTCAAATAGCGAGTGGGGGAAGTTGTCCGAGGCAAGGGGTTGGAATTACTACGCGTGGCCTTACTCTTACTCGAGTGATCAAAGCACCTGGCATTGGTACAATGCGGATACGCAGTGGGTGGTGGATCTGATCTCCGGTGTCTGGGCACGATTGGGTGCTGTGGCGGATTAGAGTGTTCTTAGTGTGAGCCTGGTTGATGGCTGGGGTATAATCTTCTCTTTTGACTCTTTGGGCTCGATTTGTTCGACAAGCGAGCTGTACTGAGGAGCTTATGAGCAGCGAAACTGTAAGCCAAAGTACCATCTTGATCGCTGCAACGCATCGGTCGGGGAGCTACTTGGCGTGCGATTGGTTGTCACAACTCGGAGGGATTCCTTTTGCGGAAGAATATTTAAATTTTAATCTCTTAGCCGCTCGGCAGGAGTTGCGACTTGCCGACGATCTGCCGAGGTTGGAGGTACTGGAGTGTCTGATGGGGCATCAGCGAGCCGCAGCCAAGCGATTTGCGGTGAAAGCTATGTGGCCTGCTTTTGAGAGCCTGTTTACGCAGGTTGCCGCAGACTCGGAGGGCCCAGTGGTCGACCCCTTGGGCAACGCCTTGAATATTTTTGGGGACGTACAGATTTTATTTGTGCGCCGTAAGGATAAGGCGAAACAGGCAGTATCCTTTGAGAAGGCCAAGCAGCAGGGAGTGTGGCGCAGTGAGAAGCACGATGCAGGTTTGGACGCTACGTTGGTCTACAATTATTCGCGTATTTTGGATTGTTGGAATCAAGTGCACCAAGATGAGGCGAGCTGGCTTCATTTTTTGCAGGAACGGAAGCTGCCTTACTATGAAATTTGGTATGAGGATATGGTTGCCGATCCGATGGAGGTCGTTGGCAATGCGCTCCATTTCCTAGGAGCGGAGCTCAATCCGGATGTGGTCATTCAGAGCCGTTATCAGAAATTGAGTAGTGGCTTGAATGCCGAGTGGTTAGAGCGCTTTCAGCGGCGGCAGAGGGCACAATTGTCGACGGTGGACGACCCTGCTGTAGTATCAGGGCAGCATCGTCTTGGAGTGGGTAACTGCTCATCTAGGCCAGTCGTTGACCTTAGGTGCCTTAATGTCGATTCGATACAAATGTCGCCGGATTCGGCATTTGTCGTCGAGTGTGAGTTGACCAATACTGGAACCAATGCATGGTTGCCTGTGATCAATTCGGATGGCAATGCCAACTATTATGTCGAGCTTCGGGAGCGGGCAACAGATGCTTCTGAAGATCCGCTAGTTTTATGGCGTACAGATGTCGAGGAGTTGCCTCGGCGTGGTGAAGTCGTTTCGGTTTCCTTGAGATTGTCGTCTGGCGTCGTGCTGGACGACTTTGAGTGCGATTTGTTCTTTAGCTATCCTGAAGGTGAGATTCAGTCGTGTGCAAGCCTTGCGGTCCAAATAAAATTGGACGAAAAATGGGAATTCCTTCGCCGTGTTTTTGGTCAAGTAGCCGCTTCCGATATGAGTGGATGGGTCAATGTTCCCGAGTTGGGTGACCTTTGGTTGGATTCATTTCCTTTCGTCTATCAGCATGAACACGGTTGGCTCTATGTGGACGCCGTGAATTCCAGTCCGGGTATTTTTTGTTCGACCGATTTCGAGCTAAAGTACTTAGCCCTGCATCTCAATGAACCGAGTATTTATTTCGTGTGGATTGATGGAGATCCTCAAAGGCTTGAGTTTCTCGGGACACGCAATGAGCTGCGAGCGTTTCGTAACCCTGAAACAGGTGAAGTTTTATCTTATCCGTTAAGCTCGAAGCCGACCGAATAGCGCTTGCCCTCGATTCGTCGTGTACCCGTCCGTTGTAGAGAGGGCGGTCGCTGAATGTCAGGTTCTTAGTGTTCGGCATGTTGTCCGTGAGTTTATAGGTATAAGTGCGGGTGAGGTAGAGTGTTCTGGCCTTAGTGCAGGGCCGAAGTGATATGATTATCGAGAATTTTATCACTTTGAATTATGGCTAAACCCCGGATACATCTGGACGCGTTGATTGAGGTGCCCTATCTTAATCAGCATCATTTTAAAGGAACGAAAATATGAGCAAGTTAAACACAGATAGATTATACACAGATGTTGTTGACCATGCAGTCTACGGAAGTTTTGACGAACATGCGGTGTGGTCTGTCGGGATGACTAGTCTAAATGAGCAGAAGTACCTGCAGTGGGTTGCCCAAGAGCTTTATAAGGGGAGTGGTATGATTGTTGAATTAGGGTGCTGGCTCGGTTCTCTTACTCAGTCTCTCTGTCGTGGACTCGAGTTAAATCAAAGTATTGATGATAAGCATGGACGAATTCATGTACTTGATCTCTTCAAATGGGAGCATAATATGGAAGATACCTGTAAGTTATATAATTTGCAGTGCTCAGGACGTTATGATGATGGCGATGATTACCAGGCGCTTTATAAGGAAGTGATGAGGCCTTACATGCCACTGCTGAAAGTAACTCAGGCAGATCTCGCTACTGCACTTTGTCCTGAAGGTGCCATTGAATTGCTGGTAGTTGATGCAATGAAATACGAAGCTCTCTGTGATAATATCTCACGCCAGTTTTATCCGTCTCTTATCGCTGGTGAAAGTTATGTGATTCATCAAGATTTTATGCACTTTTACGAATCATGGGTTCATATTAGTGCATATCGTCTACGAGAATATATTTCTCCCGTATATGAGGTGCTGGATTCTGGTTCCCTCATTTTTAAATGCTTGCGACTTCCCCCTGAATGTCTGCTGGGTTTTGAGGAGTCCATCTCTCAGGTTGAGGATGCTGAAATAGATGCGGCTTACAGTTGGGCATTAGGTTTGGTGGACCCTAGGACGCGTAACGTGATCGCGGCAGCTCACGTGATGGCTTATGTTCACAAAAAAGATATTTCACGCGCGATTGATTTATATACGGTATATCGTAAGGAGTTTCCTGCGGAAACATCACTGACCCCTGAGTATTATCAGTTTGACCAGATGCGTGATTACTGTGTGCGCTTTGGTCTGGTAACGGACTGGCCCTCAATGCCTAAGTGACCGTTGATCTTAAAGTCACCAGAAATTGAATTCAATTGAAGAGCTTAAAAGGGCGCAGTTCCTTTGCCATGGGTGATTCGGTGGTTCCTCGCAAGCTGTCAGTGTGTCGTGTATTTGGTGGAGCAGGTGAGTTGTAGTCGATTTGGATACATCGATGCTCGTTTCTGCTCTGGTAGATCTGCGGCCCTATCGTTTGGTGTAGCGCGGGTCGCCGAGGAGTCGGCGGTATGTACGGTAAATGTATTTATGCCACGGAACTGTCTTGTTTGATTGTGCATCTTGGCTTGGGGCTGATGCCAGTCGCTGGAGCTGCTTGTTAGAGAGTTGTGCGTGGTAGCCTTGCTTCCAGTTGGAGTTTTGCAGGCCTGCTTGTAACGCTTTGAGGTTCGTCGAGCGGGGGGTGGGACTCACTATTGGTGCGGCGCTAGGATTGCCGAAACTCTCGCGGTGTTGAATGCTTCCCAGCGCGCGTGCATCTTCTTGCGTCGGGTGATGTAAGACGCGAACGAGCAAGCTTTCTAGGAGTTCAATGCCATCGTCTGTGGATGATTGGCTGGAGAGCGGTAACATATCCTGAATGAACTGTTCGGCGCCCTGCCATACCTGATCGAGGCGGCGATTCTCTTGCGCCTGGCCTTGAGCCTCTGCGTAAACTGCCTGGTGACCTTTCGCAGCTTTCTCCACGCCGACAATGGTTGGATGTGGTGCTGAGAACAACGATTCAATCACCGATACGGATTGTTGGATCAGCTCTGACCGGTGTTTGGGTTCGTTGAGATGATGGAAGTATGAGCGAATGTCATTTCCGCCATCGATGGCTGGCTGAGCGAAGTGCCATGTGCCAAAGAAGCAGCCAGTGAGGTTGGTCGTGGTGTTGTTCTTTAGCGAAAGCAGTCGGCTCAGTGATTTGATTGAGGACGCTTGCCAGCCGACGTCCACAAACAGGGATTTTTCGGCGTCGAGCGCCGCGGAGTCGAAGTAATCAAACAGCAGTGCTCTTTCGGTTTCGGCTTTGTGCATAATCTCACTCGATAGGCTGCGGAGCAGTGCGTGTATTTTATTTTTTACACGAGTGCTTTTAAAGGTGCCGTTGTGCTTGGTCACCACCTCATTGAGCGAGCTAAGTCCTGCCTGCTGTACTTGTGTGCGGTATTGTTCAGGTGCGAAATTTAGGCGAGTGAGGAAGTCCCTGACCTGCATATTGGGATTCGGGGTCGTGAGGAAGGCGAAGGCGTCGTCATCTAGCTCGGTAATTGCTGCGAGGTTGAATAGTCGCCTTGAAGCAAATAGGTATTGGCTTTTTAGGCCCGTGTTCCAGCTCGCATCGATCAATTCGAAGGTGCGTTGCAGGTAGTAGCCGTCACGCGCCAAGAACACGAGTTGTTGACGCCCAGAGTCCTTTGCTTGCTCGATGAGCCACTTGGTGTAAAAGAAATACAGCGGGCCCGCGATTTCATAGCCGAAGGTTTGCCAGTAGTCTTCGTTGCCGCCGTGTGCGGAGAGGCGGTGCTTTTGGGCGAGTCCGATTGCGCAACTGCTTAAGTCTCGGGTGGTACTAAATTTTTGCGGTTTCGGACTATTTCTGAAATAAGTTTGCGGCAAATGAGCTTCGACGATGTAGCCAGTTTCAAGGCCACGTTGTTGTGCCTGTTCGATGTCAGAGCGATAATTGTCGCCAAAATGCAGCACGTCGGCTCCTTGCACCCCTTCTTGGCTTAATACTAGGTCATAGAGCGCACCTTCATGTTTGCTGGCGGCGTGATCACAAGACACATAGATTTCGTCGGCATCGTAACCATTGCTTTCTAATAACTCCCGCAGTATTGGCTCAGGGAAATACATGTCTGAAATGAAGATGATGCGTTTGCCGGTCTTCTTCAGCTCAGAGTAGAGGTCGTGAATTATTTTGTTCGGGTAAAGTACTTGCCGCTCTATCTTGAGTTCCAAGTCGCGGACTGTTTCCGCTTCTTCTGGGCTGAGCTTTAGTAGCGCCGCCAGTTCGGTGTGAATTGCGTCAAAGGTCGTTTCGCCATTGTTGGCGTCTTGCCGCGTGCGTTGCTCGGCCAGCTCACGCGCGCGTGCGAACGGAATGGTCTCGTTGTTCCTTGTGATGTTTGTGAGGCTTTCAACGATTAAGAAGACATCTACCGGGCGTTGGGTGGTGCGCAGTAGGCATGTGTCGAAAATATCGAACGAAATGAGCGTTCGGCCCTGTGCCTTTTTCAGATAGTTGGCGTGGTCGAGCTGCTTTGGTCGCGGGTGTTTGTGTGTCTGATACTGCGGCGGCTTCTTGGTCTGGCCGTCTTCAGCTTTGATTCGCAATAGCCATGAAAATTTATTGCGCACCACTTCGAGCTCTTTAATCAGCCCTTTTAGGTCTTTTTTGACCGCTCCGATCTCCTGATTGGCCCGATGCAGCTGATTATTTGTTTGCTGAAGCTCGTGCCCGAGGTTCATGATAGGGGCGGTCGCTGCGGGGGAGTCCTGGATGTGTTGGCGGATATAATCGTTATGCAGTTTATTGAGCTGCATGCGGTGTTCTGCGATTCCGGTCGTCACGGTATTGTTGAATCCCTCCGGTTGTGTGCCGACTCGCCAATGGTAGTTGGCTAATTTTTCATCCAATACACCGATGTCAAATTTCTGAATGAACCGATAGTGGAAATCCCAGTCGCCTAGGACATTGTAGCGTTGATTGAAGAGTCCGAGTGCTGTGTGGGCCTGGCGTCGGTAGAGGAATGCGATCGGTGGAAAGGGGTTTTGTGCGCCAAAGCGAAAGATATTTACAAAGTCGAGCGGCATGTAGTGCGACCGATCTGTCTCGTTAAAGTCGCCGTATGCATTGATATCTTCATTGACGCGCCATGTCTGAGAGACGACGCCTTGGTGGCTGTCTTCGCTGCCAGCTTCACTCAGGAATTGGATCGTTTTCTTTAAATAGTTGGGGTGGAGGGAGTCATCATCGTCATGAATAATGATGTAGTCACTCTCTGAGGCTTCGATTGCGGCATTTGAGGCCGACTGCATGCCGATACTCTCGGGGAGATGAAGGATTTGCAGGCGTCCTTGGTAGGCATCTTCGAATTCAAGCGCGAGCAGGTCTATTTCATTGCGCTGCCCGCCGTCGTTGACGATCACGTGTACCCAATCGTCGTAGCTCTGGCCGAGTGCTGAGAGCATTGCGCGCCGCAGGAAGTTCGGGCGGTTCTTGGTGCGTGTAATGATAGCGGCTTTTCCTGGCATAATTTGATTTCTTATTTTGTTGTAACTGATCGGGCTAATCGACTTCAGTGCTAAGTGAATGCGGCTGATTTTTTGTAGGTGTATCTAGCAAGTAGCAATTATGAATGCCGAATTGTTTTGGCCAGTAATAGTCACGTTCGCTTGAAGTTCCCAGCCAAGCGACGTCATTCCAATTCTTGCGATTTAGCGCATTTAGCCAATGATCGAAGTGGTCCCGCGCTGTTGCCGCGTGTGGGAGTGATTCGGAGCATACATATTCAAATGGGGTGAGCGGGAGTTTGAGTGCTTCGACGAATGTGATGAGCGCATTACGCGAGAAGCCATGGAAGCCTGAACAGATCCATTGGTTGCCTTGTTCGTTGAGGGAGTGGAGCCAGTTTTTGAAAGCTGCGGAAGGCTGAAGTGCCTGGCCTAAGGTTAAGGCGCGGTGCTGGCTCCAGTTGCCGCCGACAGTGATGGGGACATTGAACTTTTCGGCGAGTCCGTGATACGCGGAGTCCAGAGAGATCACTGGTGCTTGCGGAGTGTTGTTGAAATGTTCAGACTGTATTGCTGTGAAAATATTTTGGCAGGTATTAGGCTGAACTTGCCCGGCAAAACCATCTGCTGAAATGTCTTTTGCGACCTGTTCCCAGTGTTGTTTAAGTGGTTTTTCGTTTTGCTCGGTTGATTTGGGGAGCAACGAACAGAGGTCGATGATCCAAATTTGGCTCGCTTGTGTCTTTTTTTGGACTTGTGCCCAGTTTGTGAGTGTCGCTCGCTTCAGTTGCCACTGTTGTATGCGTGAGTGCTGTGATTTCGGAGGCGAAAGTGGTCGGCCAAAATCATCGTAGGGTGTTGGATTCTTAGGCATGTGCTCGACGATGTCGCGAAACCGTTGCGCTAGCGTGATCCGTGTTTCCAGCTCTTTGATGATTGTTGCCTGCTGCACTTCTAATTGCTTCGTTTCATACAGGTGTGCTTTTTCGAGCGCATGGAGCTTATTTTCCAGTGTTGTCTCATGGGCAAATCGATATCGAATCACCTTGGTGATCTTACGCCGCAGTTCGCTTCGCACACTGTTATTCTTCTTTGCTGCGATAGGTTGAATCCGATTCTGAAGGACAGTCAGTGCAGTCGCGGGATTCAGTGATTCCTCCGGCAACGATGGAAATTGCGAGTCGTTGTTTTTGGGCTGCGGCAACCACTCCATCGGTTGTGCGCTGACGTGTTGCAACTGTTCGAATACCTGTGCCGCTTCGGGGAAATGATGCGCGAAGTCACGCCGAGTGTTGGGCGAGGGCTTCGACTCGGTCGTGAGTTTTGGGACGATGTGCGAAGTAAATGCGGTGGAGTCGATCTGATTGATGCCCCACTCTTTAAGTCGTTTGATTAGTGTGGCGGGATCGTTGATGAGCGAGCCGGTGTTGGCGATGAAGCATTGCTCGTGGGGGATTTCTCGAATCAGCTTGAGGGTCTCGCTCATGTAAAATGTCCATGAGCGCACTGCAATTAATGGGTCCAGGGCGAGGTCCCAGTTCTTGCCCATACGTAGCAGTGAGGCGCTCATTTCGAGCGGATGCTTGTAAGCTATAATGAAACGAGCGTCCGGAAGGAGCTTTCTCCAGAAGGGAAGGAAGAGGCATGTGCGGGGATCTTTCCAGCCCCAGCTGGAGTGTTCGCTTCGTTGCTCGATCAATGCTTTCGCAGTTGTGATATCTGCTGGTGTCGGTTGGAACTCAAAGGCCTGCTCCCGCATGGTGCTGTCTTCAAACACGCGCCCGACCGAGGCGGCAGTTCGAGCGAGGAGCTGGCGGTGGAAATCTATAAAGTCGATATCTTCAAAGTAACCATGAGGATTTCCCGAATCGGGCTCCAATAAGTCCGAGCCCATTGCGATGCCACGGCTATGTAGGACTCCGGCAATTAGAGACGTGCCACTGCGTGGCGCTCCCAGCACGATGATGGGGGGATTTGGGGAACTTGACATCAGCGGATGGTCGTCTTGGCTTCGATCTGGAAGTCGAGCATGCCGGTGGCGTGGGTGTCGGATTCGGGAATGACTCTGAACATGGTGGAGTCGACGATTCTGTGCGCGAATGCGGCGTTGTCATTCTCGATCTTCTCGACTCCTGCGTTAATAAAATACACCTCGCTGTTGAGTAGGCTCTTGAATGAGAAGCGTAGCGTTCGACTGGTTCCGGCGGGGATATGATCGATACGTTTTGTGAATGGCGGGGTAGTGGCACCGCCTAATTCCACACCGTTGAGGGCTTTTATAAACATGGTAAAGAAAACGCCGTTGCATGTTTTATTGAACAGAACCTCGTATTCAAAAGTATAGGTATCGTTTCGCTTGAGAACATTGACCGTTCGGCCTTTGGGATTTCGGATTTGATAGTTGTGGATTTGTGCGCTTCGCCTTGGGTATTCGTCTTGGCGTTGCGGCAGCAGCGAGGGGTCCATCAATGCCGAATCGGGTTCCTGTGGCGCTGTATTTTCGGAGAGTGCGTCCGTATTCTGCGTGGTGGTCAGGTCGCTGCGTTTAATCAACGGCACTCGGTCACATGCCGGAAGGTGTGTTAAGCGATGGTAGGCCGCCATGGTCTCTTTGGGAGCGGCGTCACAGACCAGCTCACCCTGTTCCAGCCAGTTGGCGCGGTCGAGTCGTAGCGGCTGCGGGTGTTTGTGCATCTGATTGTGCGGCTTCTTGTTGGCCTGGCCGTCTTCTTCGAATTCAAGCGCGAGCAGGTCTATTTCATTGCGCTGCCCGCCGTCGTTGACGATCACGTGTACCCTGTCGTCGTAGCTCTTACCGAGTGCTGAGAGCATTGCGCGCCGCAGGAAGTTGGGGCGGTTCTTGGTGCGTGTAATGATTACGGCTTTGCTTAGCATAGTGTGAACTTCCAATTGGTCGTATTGAGTCGAGTCGGGCACGTTCCCCTAGTTCGCGCAACAAACTATGCGTCCGATACTCATGCGTATTTAGCAGATAGCAATTCCGAATGCCCGATTGTTTCGGCTAGTCGAAATCGCGCTCGATCTAGGCCCCTAAAATGAACGATGTTGTTCTAACTCTTGAGGCTGATAGTATTTAACCAGTGCTCGAACTGGCCCTGGATGACTCCGGTCGTCAGGCCTCGCGAGTAGAGGCTCAACATGGCTTCATCAAAGCCGTCAAAACGGTGTTGATGTTTAGGCACCAAGATCGGCTCAAAATGACTCTCACTTCGTCCTGTATTTCGGGTGTTCGGTCGTCTGTGAGTGGATGCGGGAATCTGGTTGGCTAGGCTAAAGATAGTCCTTTACTGGCGATGGTATATTGTTAAATTATCATAGATGCGGAGTTTAAAAATTCTTATTTATGCTGCGGGAGTGGCTGTTGCTCTTTGGGGGCTTTATCGTGTGATTCAGCCTTCGGGCGATTCTGAAGTGAGGGCTGATGGACTCGTGATGCCGCCGTCGTTGGTAGTTCAGGGGGAGAATTCGTCCAATCATCAACCCGAGTTGCCTACTGTGATGAGCACTCTATTAGACTTGGAGAGTGGCGGAGATGAAGTACCTGATCAGGTTGGATTAGATGAGGCGCCGCTCTCGGCATTAACGATTGCCCCAGTGGATGCGCCTTTGGCGCCGCCTTCCGATGTACTCAGTCAGGTAGCGCTGAAGATGGAACCACCCTTACGAGAGATCGGTCAAGCTTGGTTGAGTGAGGCCGGGGGAGGGGATTTCACGATGCCTTTACCGAATGGAGATGTATTGGAGATCGTGGTTGAGCGGTTTGTGGCAATTGGTGAAGACGGTGGGGAGTTTATCGGTTCGGTGAAGGGGTTTCCTGATAGTCGCGTTGAACTGTCGTACCGCGGCGGTGGAGAGGCTGGGACAATTCGACTGCCTTCGGCGAATCGTATGTATACCATGCTCCCCGGTTCAAATGGGAGTGTGGTCTTTCAAGAACGTGAGAATTCAGATGAAGCGATTGATATGGCTCCCCCCATTTCGATTCCTGCCGCCCCTAACTTTATTCCACCACCACCACCGCCTCTTCCGCCCGAGCTTGAGGCTTTAGCTGAGTAGTCCATGGGGGTCTGTAGAGGCGCTCTTGTTGTTGGTGTCCTGCCTGCGCTTCTCTTCGCGCAACCGCGATTCAGTCACTCGGAGGATTGGCGCTGCATTTTAGTCAAGTAGAACAGTCGAAAATACCTGTTTTTTCGATCGTGCGATGGATCAAAACGCGTGGCATTTTTACAATCTGGGAGAGCTTCAGTGAGTGGTTGATTTGTCTACGGGTACTTGGGCGTTAATGGGCCATCAGCAGGGCGGGTCCTTTGGGTGGAAAGATGGCAGTTGAATCAATTTAATTGCCAGTTGTTCGGCAGTGTGAATTTAGTGCCAAGCAACTGAGAAAATCCATCGCGACCCCACTGGCTCAAGATTTTTCTCGTAGAAATCAAAGAAAACTTGGTCCACGAATCTATCTCTTTACCAAAAACAAGTGAAGGGGTATTCAGGGGCCTTGCGTTGGAGTGTGCTTACGCTCTTGTCTTTCCTGAGGATGAGCATACATTGCCACTGTTATGATCGATCTCGTTAAAAAAACAATGTTGGCTGGCATAGGCCTAGCCGTCGTGACGAAGGACAAGGTTCTGGAGTCGCTCGATGAATTAGTGCAAAAAGGCCAGCTGACCAAAGAGGAA
>Ga0206125_10001768_pt1 | contig 24378 bp, 31 predicted proteins | sample Helgoland_Spring_4_FD_148598 | JGI IMG/M metagenome (GOLD analysis project Ga0206125, IMG submission 148598) | Pelagic subsurface seawater microbial communities from Kabeltonne, Helgoland, North Sea - Helgoland_Spring_Bloom_20160331_1 | ecosystem: Environmental > Aquatic > Marine > Epipelagic ... | reverse complement strand
TTTACGCAGAGGCCCATTACAGTGGATCTCGAAAGATTCATTTCCCAGTAAGGAATCTGGTTGAAATATTCATGCAGTAGTATAAGTAAAGCTGGTGATCAACAAAATGGAACCAGAGACGAATGAGCTAACCTACGCGCCGCAGCCTTGGGAGTTTAAGTTTAAATACACTAAATACAAACAAAAAAACTAACTATAAGTTCAATACCTGTTTTTGTAGCTTACTCGTTTAGCTTAGTGGTAGAGCACCTGTCTTATTCACAGGCGGTCGCGGGTTCAATCCCCGTAGCGAGTAGCTACGCCAGTGTGTCCGAGTCAGGCTTAAGGAGGTCGCCTTAAGAGCGATTGCATTAATTTGCGCACGTGTTCGAATCACGTCACTGGCATAACCGTTGTGGCCGAGTCTGGTTCAAGGCGCTATCCTCAAGTGGTAGTGTGTGGAAACGCACGCGTGAGTTCAAATCTTACCGACGGTACTTCTCTAGTAGTGTAATGGTAGCACGTGGGCCTTTGAAGCCCGAAACCGAGGTTCGATTCCTCGCTAGAGAATTAAAATCGCAATTTCAGCCCGGGTAATGCTATTGGAATATCGGCACCGTAGTACTCGCCTACGTCTGCAATCGGAATATCATCTAGGTATCTAGCGGTAAGTTCTAGCATCCACAAAAGTCGATGGTGATCAAATTCTTTTACATCACCGTCTTCAAATGTGATAGTATATGTTATTGTCTTTTTTTCCCTCAAGCCCTCCCAGTCCTCGGTTTTTTTTGTTATAACGCCTTGGTAAACTTTTGCTGTTGGTTTTTTTTCGTCAAAGAGAAGAGATAGAGAATCTCCTTCTGTAAAAACTTTTTCAAAGTTTGCTGGGTTTATAAATACTTTATCAATGGGCACCCATTCTCGCGTCATAGAATATTTGTTAAGATCACTCTCTACAAACCATTTGCTATTTCGTCCGAAGTATGAAGTAACTTGATACCACCATTCAACACCAACCATTATGCCAAATTTTTTATCAACAACTTGTAAAGCCATACCATTTGGTTCCAATATAAGATCCCCTAATTTAAAAATTGCGTTCGTTTTGTTCGGATTATAATGTTCGTACTCGTAGCCTTCTTCCCAAGGTACTTTTTTCCAATCGGGGTATGGGAAATTTATATTACGCTTAGAAGCCATTATGTATGATAAATGATTAAATATATAGTTTTTTTCCCCCTATAAACCCTGCTGTTATCTTTAAAATGAAGGTCATTTACATGCTAATTTCCCCGTCAGGGCGAGTGTACGTGGGCAAAAGTGTCAGATTTGGCCGCAGATTGGGACAACACAGGCGGCGGTCTCGGAAGAAAAAGACGTTTCTCTATAATGCAGTACGGAAACATAGCTGGGGCAAGTTTATAAAGCTAGTGCTTCAGATTTTTCCTTATGATGTTACTGTGGCTGAGATGTCTGTGCGTGAACGCTACTTCATCAAAAAGTATCGTGCATTTGAGCGCAAGTATGGATACAATTTGACTGAAGGAGGCGATGGAGCGCCTGGGTACAAACACACAGATGAGGCAAAAAAAAATCTACAAACGCTTGTTCGCAAAAGTGGAAAAATGAAAAAAGTGTACGCAAAAAATGTTAAAACAGAAGAGGAATACTTGTTCGAGTCACGCGCAGAAGCTATGCGTGAGCTGAGACGCATTACTGGTAAGAACATTAGCCGGTTTCACATCACAGACTGCTGTAAAGGCGTGCAAAAAACGCATGCTGGATTTATTTTTAAATATGTCTAATAAACTATTTGTAGATCGTAATAACCTTTATGAGGACCTTCTACAATTCTTAATCCCTTGTCATTTATAAATATAAACCTGTGTTTTTCTCCATTAGGCATACATAGCTCTTGACCAATTTCATCTATGGTGACCACAGCACAGAAACCTGTCCATGGAGAATTTGGTGCATCTGTTCTAGTGATCCTGTACTTAGACTCACTAGCCCCCATTGTTTTAAGCTTTATGAGTGTTAATACTCCTCCGATTTCCATTGCGCCGATGAAAAAAAAAGAACGCCAGCGTCGGATTGTGCTGCGCCTTTGTCCAGATATTGTTGAGATGAGTGGTTCCAAGGTGGAAGCAGATTTACAGTATGTGCTATCGGTGAAGTGTACATTTAAGTACATGGGTGAGAAGTGGCATGCAAGAGTGGGAAAGTCGCATTTTGTCTTTTCTGAGGAACCAACGCGTGAGTATTTGAAGCGGGTCATGGAAGAGCCAAAAGATCTAACGCGTCACATTGCAAAAGTGAACGAGCTGCGCGAAAACATTCTTGACGTTTCGTGCAATTGCAACCCGTTCCGCCAAGTTGCTGTCCCAAGGCCTGATCCAATATGCCGAAACAAGAGATGCAAAGCCACGGAGTGGATAGAGACTGCTGTAGAGTTTGTTTGTGCCAAGTGTGGTACGGTACGCACCAAATATGAGCAAGGGCTGGATTTCCGCAACCTGAAACAACGCAGTCAGGAGCAAGGTGATGCAAATTCAAGCAACCACCACACCATTGACCCGCTGTTCTCTGACGCAGTAAACCGTCAAACTGTAGTTCGCGTTGCTGCAGGTGTTGCTGCCGGAGCTAAACCCGGTGATAAACCGATCAGTGTTCGTAACATGCAAGCGGTGAACAAACGCATGCATCACGAGGAAATTGGTGAAATTGAAAACCAGATTACCCGTGCAAAACTCACCATTGAGGGCGTTTGTGACTATTTGACGCTACACCCGTCTACGGAAAAAAAAGCTTTTTTCTTGTTTTGTGCGTTTATACGCGCTAACGGCAGCCTGCCGCGTGAGAACGAAGTCATTGCAGCGTGCTTGTTTGATGCTCTACCGGATGATCCAAAAATCTACCCAAAAAGGAAAAGGCGCTACCTGACGCCGTACAACGATACGAAGAAGAAGCGCCTTAAATTCATGGATTATAGCAAAGAACGGGCTAAACGGGCCAATTCATTTTAACTGGTGTATTTGTCCGGGCCTTATAATATTAAAAAATGTCTCAGGCCTGGACAGATCCACAAACTTGGAAGTGGGTCAATGCATATAACAACGTCAAGCCAGGAGATACTGTCTATAAAAACGGAGTGCTGCTTGGAGTAGCCTCTGGTACATACGCGCGCTGCACTGCTACATCACCAGGAAGCGTTGAGCTTGAAAACATGTGGGTTTCAGGAGACGTAACTAAAAGACCGTACGGTTGGGAATGTAAATGTTAATTTTTTTCTGGTGTACATGAAAGGTTCTTAATTTTGTAAAAATACTTCAGACCATGCATTCTTGGAAAAATTTGACGACTGGTGAGGTCATTGTAAGAGAAGCACATGCTATTCCTGAAGACGACCGATGTTGGAACGGTCCAGAAATGTGCACTGCTTTTGATGGTGCAAAGTACTTCCGTTACATCATGCGTGACCACTACTCTGCCGATGTACAGCGTTTAGGTGCAATGACTCGCATGGACGTGATGGTGACTGTGTGCGTGACCAAAAGACTACCTGTCAATATCGTGCTCGATCCCTTATTCCATGTGACGGAATGCATTCACGCCAAGATGTTGCAAATCTACCCTGACCTCCCGAAGTTGGTGTACACGCTGAAAGGCAAACCTGTGAAGTGCGAGTACCTGGTGAACGGTGATATTATATACGCGTACTAATTAAAAATAAAATATTTTGTTTTATATATACACAATAAGCTATGTTAAAAATGGAAACATCGTCTAACAATGTTATCGTTATAAACTCGTCAAGTGACGAAGGAAATGACCTGGATTATGCTATTTCGTCAAGTGACGAAGAAGATGACCTGGATGATGCTATTCCGTCAAGTGACAAAGTTATCGTTATAAACTCGTCAAGTGACGAAGAAGATGACCCGGATGATGGTTATTCGGCAAAAGAACTCATAGAAATGTACAACCTGGGGGAATTAGGTGTGAAGAAACATGGGTATGCCTACGGCGACGCAACTAAAACCGAGTACAATGTAGTTCAGAATATTTTCGGAAATATACCGGCTTTGAAAGAATTAGACGACATGAGGTATTTAATAGTAGAAGATATGAGTAGTCAAAGGTATCTTACGGGATCCGACCAGAGCCAACTGAAGAGGCTATCAAACGAACTTATAAATCTACAGCACAAGATGTACGATGCTTTCGGTGTCCGTGTCGACCTCACTGGGCAATCTGCGGCAATTGATGATGAATTAACTTCAAAGTTTTTAGAAAAACGATTTACTGCTTATTTGAAAGAAAATGACCGACTCCAAAAAATCGCTGATACCCCTAGTAGGGTTGGCATAACAAAAGAAGAACAGGCTAATATTGACTCGTCTCATGGCAAAATGTCAGATGCTTTTTTGAAAGTATTTTGTGAGGCTGCATTAGAGATAATGATTGCAAAACGTGTTCTCTTAGCTCGTGACGAGGCTTCATCCGCGGCGTCCGCGGCATCAAGTTCGTCTGAGAGAGATTCCACAATGCCCGATGGCATGGACCTTGATAGTTTGGCTGCAAGTCCCGCACGAAAGGGTGATATTGATTTTCTATCACCTGCAGAAGAAGCAGAATTTCAAAAAGATAGAGCACTAGCTTTTAAAGATGTATTTTCTAAATCTAGTTCTTCAGCTGCTTCAAGTGCCGCACGAAAAGGTGATATTGATTTTCTATCACCTGCAGAAGAAGCAGAATTTCAAAGACGTAGAGCACGAGCTTTTAAAGATGTATTTTCTGAATCTAGTTCTTCAGCTGCTTCAAGTGCCGCTGCACAAATACGTAAACGGTCTCAAACAAGTATAGGCGAAGTAAAACGTAAAAAAATGTTGCAAGCTGCAGAAGCACGCATAATGCGTTCAAGACCACCTCAGTCTAGTTCGGCTAGGTCAATGGCTAGGTCAGTTCAGCCCTCTGCAGCACCTCCAAAGCCCAAAAAAAGCGACTTCCGTGGCAAAAGGACAGTGTTTCCAAGCAGTGATGAGAGTGATGAGAGTGAAGATGGAATGTACTTGCGTGGCAAAGACACTGGCAAACAAACATTCTTTTCAAGCACAAGCAGTGATGAGAGTGATGAGAGTGAAGATGAAATGCACTTGCGTGGCAAAGACACTGGCAAACAAACATTCTTTTCAAGCACAAGCAGTGATGAGAGTGATGAGAGTGAAGATGAAATGCACTTGCGTGGCAAAGACACTGGCAAACACACAAGGTTTCCAAGCAGTGATGAGAGTGATGAAATGTTTCTCAAACTCCGGTTTTAGATAGTAATTATTCTGGAAAACCCAAAAGTGTCAAAATCTTAATTTAGTTTGATTTACTCTATCTAACGCTTCTCTTGCTACACGTAATTGTTCTTGAAGCGCATCAATTTGTGCTTGTAATTTTTTTTTGTCATTCATTGCATTCTTTGCTAAAGCTTTTGCCATATCCAATTGTCTTTTTATCCTCTCACATTTATCTAACTTTGCTTTCATCTTGATGTTTTCCAGTTTCCTCATATGACTTTCCTTCATGTGATATTCTCTGCCGGTTTCTGCCATCCGCTTCTGTATTTCTAATTCTTGCATTTCTTCTCTCAGTTCTGTAGTCACAGCTTTGATTATCCTTTTTATTCTGCGACTGAGATCTCCCATAGAAGCGCCAATAGTGCGGTCTACTGCAGAAGCCATTTTGTATTGCAACGAGTTAATATATATACAAAATTATACTTCCCAATGCTCTGGAAAGTAATTGCAGGCCTTGGAGTACTGACCTGTATTCTCATTTTCTCTCGCAGTACAGATTACTCATTCGAGGGTGTAGACGTTTACTCTACACTAGAGTCATTGTTGCAGTCTCTGGAAAAAAATGACATTGAGTACTACCTTGGCGGTGGCTCGGCACTGGGAGCCGCCCGGAGAGGTGGTATTTTAAAGGGTGACAAAGACGTTGATATTTTTGTAGCAGATGCTGCCCCGATTGAGATAGAAGATGCTTTGTGGGGATTTGAGTGGAAATACACTGACTTTGGCTACCACGTAAACCTGCCAAAGACAAATTTCTACTTTGACGTGTGGGTTCTCCAAGAGAAGTACGGGAAGCTTATTTGTATGGGAGCCGAAGGAAAATGCCACCTCTGGGAGGAGCAATTCAATTGGGCTGTCCAAGTGCCACTCACAATGGTTCTACCTCCTAAGAAGCGAGACTTTGGTGGGCGAGAGTTTTATTTCCCTAACCAGTTCTTTGCTTACTTAGATCACGAGTTTCCCGGATGGGGCGAAAGATGTGGAGGATGGCGCATAGGAAATAGACCTTGTACAAAAAAAGACTTTGAATAATTAAAAAGCAGGAATACTATCTTTAAATTCTTCTATATCTTTAGATGTCTCTTTCACACTGTACGAGTAAATACCGAGTAACACATCTGCAATTAGTACGTATCCAGCCCATTCAAACTCCAGAAGCAGTAAAATACCTGTTGTTAGATAGAGTAAAGCGTGTTTGGGTCTATTTTCATGCCAAAACGCAAATCCGCCGAAGCCTCCTACCATGTCTTTGCTCAAATATTTTGCACTGAAAGTAGCCGCTACCAAAAAGCAGAGCGCCGAGGCGGCGATTCTTGTACGTTCATATTTTGCAAAAAGCACAAGAAGCACAATTATTAGAATTCGCATCGGAATGCATGCAAATTTAAAAAGCCTATTACGCGTCTCTTGCTCCATTTTTACAAACCTGGATGACAGTTTATAGGCAAAGAAGAAATTAAAATAGAGTGTATAAAGGGTGCCCAAACTATGGAAAGATGCATTCTCGTTTCCTTCCTCTACAAGGAGGCATTGAACAGCTCACTCCAGAATGGTTTGCCCAGCGCAAGGGGAGGCTCACGGGGTCTAAGCTGTCAAACTTCTGCTTTATCAAGACCGAAGAAGAGTATGATAACTACTACTCTGTTGTCTTCGAGGGAGCTCCGCGCGAACCGTTCAGCGACCAAGCGAAGGGATATATGCAGTGGGGTAGGGACTACGAAGACGTAGCCATCTGCAACTTTCTTGACGTGGCTCCAAAGACTCTAGGTGACATCTACTTTGCCGAATCGCCGTTTTTCAAGCACTCAGACCCAACGCTCGGAGCCTCTCCCGACGGGACGTACGCCATCTACAACGAAGACGGAACGATTAAGGAGGAGGGCGTCTGTGAAGTGAAGTGCCCTGCTGCGAAGAAGCGCCCCTATGTTCATTTCAAGTACTACTACGTGCCTCAGACGTACTGGGAGTGCGCCTGCTCTGGGCACAAGAATGTCATTGCCATCTCTTGGGCGCCGCGGAACATGAGGGCTTGGCGCTGGTCTTGGGACGATGCCTACTGGAAAATTCTCTCCAATATCGTCACTGCTTTCCGCAACCACGTCCCCTTTGAGGAGTTCCAAGTACTTCAGGCAGAGCTGATTCAAGCGTCACATGATATTGCGAACAACGCGGAAAAACTTCATCCGGGCAAGGGGTGGGCTCAGAACGCGCACCGAACGGAAGAGATCAAGAAAGCGATTGCGAAACTCAACGAGACAGCTCCTGCGGCGGATGCCGTGACGCTGAACTCGCTCATGGCGACGCGCGATATTCAGTTTGCAGAGATTCTGTTTGCCCCTGGCACCGGATTCTACAAGAACAAATTGGTGCCCCGCGTGGGCTCCAAAGACGCCGAGCGCGAGTTTGTTGTCATGAAAACCGATCCTCAGGTACTTGTCGTACCCGGTTACGTCTCTGGAGGCGAGATCCGCATTCCTACCGACGAAAAAATTATTCTTAAAATTAAATACTATGAATAAAAATTAATGGTGTATTAACTCTGTCTATACTTCTGTAGAACCATGCCACTCACTCTCATTCTAGGGGCAATGTTCAGTGGCAAAACCACTGAGTTACTGAAGCATAGACATGGCAGAACCCTAATAATAAATCATGAATTTGATACACGAACAAGCGGTGTGAAAACTCATGACGGTATAGAAGTGCAAGCGCATAAATGTAGTGTTTTACCAGTTTTACCAGAGGAGTCTGCTTATGATACAGTACTTATTGATGAGGCGCAGTTTTTTGCGTCACTTGACGGTGTGGAGAATCTAGCCCCAAATGTTGTTGTAGCAGGATTAAGCGGGGATTACATGAGAAGACCATTTGGCAAAATTCTCGATCTTATACCAAAAGCGTCTAAAGTGATTTTTTTGACAGCAAGGTGCTCTTGTGGAGAACGGGCTCCATTTACAAAGCGTGCCTCTGCAGATACAAGTTTGGTTAGTGTGGATGCCAAGTACTTACCTGTATGTGAGGAGTGTTATAAAAACTAAATAATTTTTATGGTGTATTAGAGTCCCTCCTATATTTTTAGAAAAATAGGAGCACCCCCTATAAACTTTGATTTTTTTTCAGAAAATGAATCCGATGGAAGAGCTCCTTGAGAAATGTATGAAAAGTGGAAATGCCATACATCACTCTACCAAATACAAAATGGATGGTTCACGTCGTCTCTGGGGAGTGCAGATGTCAGATTTCGACGAGCTGAACAAGTACCACTTCACCTTTGAGATTGCCGCTAGTATGATGAGGAAAAATCCTACATCTTTGCATCACTTTGCCCAAACTCGCAAGGGAAAACGCTTCAAGATCGTTTTGGATTGGTTTCTTGACTACATGAACGCGTTTATTGATTACCAGGACAAGAAAGCACCTCTTGGGCCTGGTGCCGGCGTGATTGCATTTATGGAGTGGTCAACTTCTTCGCGCTCAACCAAGAAAAAACTTCACACCAGTGGTTGGCGCATACACGTCTTTATTGACCGTGCGGTTAATGAAATGGATGTTCTTCGTAAGTATTTCAAACATCTCAAGAAAGAAAGCGCAAAGTGTGTGAAAGCAGGGCTTCCGGTGCCACCGCATTACAACATCAATACTTACCGTTCATACGGAAGTGATGTATTCAGACCGTATTCAGGAAAAGTTGCAAACTTCCAGGAGCTTTTCAATCCGGAACTGACGTCCTCTGAAGCATCTCCCAGTAGTTTGTTCAAAATGCGTGAGATGCCTGCGTTTGAGCACAGTGTTGGTGCATACACGGTTGATGGATCGTTTGTTTTCCCATCGATGAACTTTGTCCTTCTAGATTCTGAACAACTTTCATGGGAAAACTTTTCCATGCGAAAGCTTCCCGATTATGCTCTGCATTCTCTCTTCAAACCGGAGGTTTTCATACACGAAGTTGAAGGTGGAATGTATCGTCTTGATTTTGGTGCACATCGCAACTACAAGGATATTGCTGAGGAATGGCAGGAGATTGACGAGAATGCGTTGAGACGTTTTATGCAGCAGTACGGAAGGAAGTATCTTATCTGGAGAGAGGGAGATACGTATGCAGACCCTCTTGGAGAACTTACTTATTCTGAAGAACTGCATGACTGCGAAGCTCTATTAAGCAAAGATCCAGACGATTTCACTGGAAAAGCCCATGTTGAACGTGCCGAGATGGCGTTGTGCCAAGCTGCTGAATCTGAGATTGACATGATCCGTCTTGAAATGCTGCAGATTCAGGAAGACCGTGCAGAAGCAGGTGATGCACAACTTACGCCGCAGGAAAAGTTCAGTCGCATCTTAAGCGAGTGGCGTGTGCGGGTGTGGGATGATCCGGATGCATTTGTCTCAGACCCGCTTCTTGCCGCCATAGAATGGTTTCACAAAGGATACGATTCTAATCAGATTCAGCCAAAGCATTTAGTGCATCCAGATATTTCTGTGTTTGGGCACTCTGCAGTGTGCAAGATGATTCAGTACGAGACGCTTTACCAAGTTGCATCTGCTCACCGCGAGTGTTACTGGCTACTTCATGCACGTAACGATGCTTTCCGCCATGAGCACAACCTCCACCTCAACGCCATGTTTATTGGTGACGCAGCAACATCCAAAAGTTTCCTGCAGACGCAGATTGAGGAAAACTCCATTGGCAAAACAACCAAATCGTTGACGTACTCAACGACGAGATCCGGCGCAGTGGACCATGATGACAATCATTCTGTCAGGCAGTTTGATGAAGCTCCGCCACAGTTCCTAAAGGATCAAAAGAACAAAGACGCTGAGCCAGCTCTCAAGATGATGCTGGTGAAGGGGTTTCAGGCGCACGAGCGCCCTCATAGCCACAAGGATACAGGTGTGCGTAACAAAATTGTTGGCATCTCGTCATGCATTGGAGTTATGTTTGGAGCATCCAACGAGGGAAAGGGGGCGTTTTCGGATGCTCTCCGCGACCGTTTTCATTTTTTTGAAGCAGAAAAGTGCATTGAACGCAAAGACCGCAAAACGATTCAGGCTTCAAAACAGATGTGGAAGTCAATGAAAGCGGAACAGAAATCAAAGCACAAAGAAGCTATTGAAGATCACAAATTTGAGCAGGGGTTTGTGTGCCTTGCCTGGCAATTCATCCGCATGGGTGCAATAAAGAAACCAGATGCAAGCATTGTGCCTACTATCATGGCGCGTTTTGGTGAAGAACTTACCAAATACGGCATACGTTATGATACAAGGCAGTGGGAACGCGTTGAATTGCTGTGCTCGCTTCTGGCTATTGTGCGTGCAAAGGACATCCTGTACAAAACTGTTACTGGGAAGTATGCAAACCAACCTTTTCAGTGCGAGCATCTCTTTGATGCGGAGCCGCTCATGGTTTGCACTGAGGAGATTGTCCTCCATGCAATTGGACTTGAATTTGACACGGTCGTTCCAAAAGCGCATACAAAAACCCTTGAGGCAATCTGGAAAATGCACACCAGTCAGGGAGAAGGCGCTTCCTACAAAATGAAAGGTCAAGAACCGGATTATAACTACATTGAGCTCTCTGGGTGCCTCAAGACAATCTCCAAAAAGATCTTCAACGCAATAAAAGAGTCAGATAAGCACGCAAGTCTTTGCAACGTTGAATCTACACTGGTTGACATGAAAAACGATATGCAGATCAAATGTGTCTCGTACCGGAAAGAAGGAAATAGCGCTCAATTTAATGACCAGTTTCCAGAGACTATGCTTGGAGACACCGTGAAACAGTCCTACGATCAGCTGAATATTGATGGTAACAAGCTCCATGTGCACATTCATATGTTCCGGGACATCCGCCGAAACATTAAGGATAACATCTACAAGAAAGTTGTTTCGAAATTGAAACATAAATTCACTGCAAGAAAAAAGATTGTTCTCGGCATGAATCTGCCCTCAGAACCGTATTATTGGGACACTGTGCAGTATGAGCCCACGGATCATGTCATTACACTGGCGGATGGCCCAGCAGCAGCAGACCCGCTATACAGTCAGTTCACAGGTGTCATGGAGGACAGTAGTATTGAAATTGAGGAAGATCTGGACGTTTTTGCAGCACGGCACAGATCTACCAAAATTGGACGCCATGTGGAACCTTACAAACCCAACCCGTACGATTACGCTCAGCATCTCAAACCGTATCCGCGGCGTCCCAACAAGCGCACGCATTTAGAGATGATCAATGATGATCATGATATGGGAATTTAAACTTAAAAAAAAATTACACAAGTTAACAAAATCTTTTTAAAACAGTATTATTATAGTACGAGAATATATTCAGGTAAAACGGTCTTGCCATTGAAATCGTGTTGAGTATCTGGATTAGCACATCGTCTGGCTCTGCCTGCATGCGTTCAAGGCTGAGGTGAAGCACTTCTGGGGGGGTCTTAAAGCACGACTCTATTGTCAGCGTATTTGTTTGCATTTGTTTTGTGACATGTGCTACTAATGCAGCACGAACTATTGCTTTTTTTCGTAGCATTGGAAACACATTTTTTGATATTTATACCGCCTGAACCAGCATTTTGTTGTAAGCCCATCGGACTGGCATGTGTAACGGGGCTGTGGCATAATACCCTGCTTTTCCCACCACTTTCACTCCTCTTCCAACGTTAGTGAAGAAAGTTGCTACAATGCCAATCATAAATAAAAAAAGTAGCACAACTATCACAACAGCATACGGATGATGTTCAATCTCAATGTAGATATTTGTAGTGTTCATTTCTCCAGAGCAGCTTCTGTATAAATAGACACAAGCTTCACACAAATGCAAACCCTTTTGCTCCTTCTTCTATCTGGCGTGGCTTCCGCCCACATGCCGGTGTTCGATGGTGACCTCGTCGATAAAGACATTCACGGCAAAAGCTGGGCGATCTACAAGTCTATGAAAGCTGGGGATAACATTTTAGTGCGTTTGAATGTCTCTGCGGGGCAGAACATCTCTTTCTCTGTAAACATGGCTGGTTCACAGTCCTTTGAAGAGGGCTTAGACTACGTAAATGTCACAGTAACTGGTCACAATGCGCAGAGCATTGACTGTGACCCAGCGTTCAACGGCTGGCGCGTCCTGTCAGGCACGCACGAGCCCGGAGTTGTAGACCAGACAAAAGTCATCCCTACAACCACAGTTAGCGAGGCACTTCATTTTGAACCTTTTAGCGTGGGTTACTATAGAAAATTGGCGGCTTGCCAGAGCAATGTCACTGTGGGAGACGTTTTTAATGTCAGTATTACTGCTAAACGTGACATACAGCTCAATGTAGGTGTTGGAATGGCAGAAATGTTCTCATTCACCGATATAGTTCTCATGAGTATCTCAATTACTCGAACTTGGTTTTGGGATAACTATTTTGTTTCGTGGGTCGTAATTACTGTGCTAATTCCTCTCTTTTTAATTTACGTCTACAGGGAACTCGTTCGAAAGTCGTTTGTGTCCATTTGGAGCACAATCACATTTTTCAGCACTGCAGAGGCATCAACAGCGTTTGTGCGAGCCACACTATTCTTCAATGCAATGCAGTTTCTGCTCAGACTTATTATAATAAATCTTAACAGCTACGCAAAGGACGTCGATCTGATGATTTTGTTTGCTATTGGTGTGCATATCTGCCTGCCTTTAGCAGTTGCGTGGGTGTGGGGGAAAGTGTCGCATAGCACAACTGCTTACGTTATTCTGTTGATTTACTCCTCTGCGTTACTCTGGCAGGGGTTCTTTATTATCCCAGCCTTCTGTGTCTACAAGATTTTCATAGCGTTCAGAAATTTATAAATATGGTGTACTTACCCGGGGCTAACTTTTGAAAGGATGTTTGTCTGTGTCAAATGCAAGAAAGAAACAAAGACGGTCAAGTGCAAGTGTGGCTCATATGCAGTTTATTACGAGAAACGTTTGTCTAGAGCAACCAAAGCTAGGTAATATAAATGTGTCTAATTGTGTTTAAATGGAAGAAAAGGTTGCCCACTGGATAGAATTTTCTGCGATTCTAATAACGACCGGAGCGGTTATTCTGTTTCTTTTCTTCTGTGTGCTTGGTGTCAGGTGGCATTATAGGAAGAAACGGATGAAGGCGGTTTTGAACGAGTTACGCAGAGATCCCTTCATGGTGACGCATGTTCAAGAAACAAAAACAATGTTAGACTGTAAAGTAGGAGAATTTAGACAAGTTGTCATAAGTTAAAATTATATGATTTTTTTGTATTTATTGTTACATATGTTTGATAAATGGAACCTGCTGAATCAATTACAATGACAAGAAACCACACATATTCACATAAACGAATGACAAGATTTTCCACACAATCAGACAGTTTTTTTACAGCTTGTTACCAGACTCTTGCTCTTGCCAACTGCTTTGCACTTTTTGGAGCACTGAGTAGGGTTGGAAAATAATTATAAGTACAGACATCTTTAGATTAAATGCTTATATTTGGTTGGATGGGCGGTATTATAAATGTTTTTCATGTCCTACCCCAAATGTGGAAAATCTGGAAAACAAAATCTGTTGAAGATATATCTATAAATAGTATCATAATCAAGATTATAGCCTGTTCTCTATACACTATCCATGGTTTCATTATCTCTGACATGCCCCTTCTGTGGATGACTGCTGTTGTTTTGGCTCAATACATCACGATTTTTGTTCAGTACAAGTACTACGACAAAGTTAAAAAATGCGATGCAAATATTGTGGCGTCCACTCAAGCTACTACTCGTCAGATTACCACAGACAACGCCGATCGTGCCTAGCCTCGGACAACGGATATCACGAATTTGTCTATAACTGGTCTTATTATTTTAAAAACCTTAAGGTATTTCTGTGTGGCTCAAGTAGAACACACGATGCCGTTGGTCTTAGGCTGCGAGAGGCGTTCTGACGGTCAGGGTTATGCTATACGTATCAGCGACGAAGTGCAGGTTGAATTCAAACATTACGCAATTGCTGTTGACATATACAGCTACACAGATAGCATACTTCAAGCTACTCTGGCAACCATGAATCGTGGCGACGAAGTTACGCTTATTACTTTTGGCGACCACTTGGAAATCCAGCACTTTACCATGCATGACGGGTATCAAGAAATTGTGCGAATCATGTTGAGACGCCAAGAAAACGGTTGTAACGTTGCAAACGCTCTTTACGAGCTTGATCGCACAGTATGTGATGAGCGTATTCTGATCAGCAATGGTAGGTACGATGATGGCGAACGTACAGTGAAAATGAAAAATGAGGTGCGCATTATTTCACCCGGAGAGCCGACACTACCTACTATTGAGATTTGTCCTGGGCCTGCCGTCCTCACATTGCGCAACTCTGATCACACTTGCAACAGAAGGGAGATACGCACCCTGCTTGAAAAGGCTCGTCCAAACTACTTTAACATCAAGATTGAAGCAGGGCAAACTCACTATATGCCTCCAATTGCGTTTGGCGGAACTTCCACGATACACGTTCCAAACTTTGAAGGAAAAATCAATCTGAGCTACTTTGATGCACAAGGAAATACTTTTAATTCTGAAATAGAAACCGATTAATTTATATATATAGATAGGACGTTTTAATAAATATGGGAGATCTTATGGATATGCTTGACTCTGAAATGGGTTACATGAACACAAAAGACTGCGATAAAGAATTAAAAAAAAGAGATGATGCGTGGAAACGTAAATTAGACGATGTTATCCGCCAAAATGATCAAGCATCCAAGGCAAAAGTCGAAGCTATGCGTAAGAGAGTCATTCAAGCGTGTAATGAGCACATTAAAAAGATAAAGCAAGAATGTAATGATAGAATGAGAGCATTGGGTGAACGATGTAAGGCGAAAATTAAAACAGTAATGGATTTAGCAAATGACCGCCACAGATCTGCAATGACAGTGGTTCGTCAAGAAAACGCTAGACTCAAAGCAGAAAATGCCAGGCTGGCTGAAGCAGTTGCAAGAACTGCAGCAGCTATGACATTGAGCGGTATGCCTAGAAAGCGCTCGCGACCCGGTTTCCGAGACCTTGGAAACCCTTCGATGTGGTGAATCTACCAAAAACGCAGTACCAGTTTTGGCATCCCTGTCGGATTTCTCGGCTTGCGTGGCTCCTCTACGACTTCGAATCGAGTTTCCCCAATAGTGGTATAGAAATCAGAGGGATCTCCAGTTCCTCCAAGAATTTCAACTTCCACTGGACGTGGGCACAAATATTGACCCATTTAAAAAAAAAAATCTATATATTTATATCTTAAATTATGAAATGAGTACTGAAGATCAGGATCCATTTGCTGACTTTATGACAGACGGCTCTGATTCTGAAGAGGAAGCCACCGAAGATCTTGTGACGCCAGGCCTTTTAATGCTGCGATCGCCCTCTGACAATGATTACAAAGACCCCCCGAAACGTAACCCAAAGTCTCCAGGTCTTTTTATGCTGCGATCGCCTTCTGATGAGAAATACACATATAAAGCTAAAAAGGAAAGGCAGCGGAGAGTGCAAGAAAATAAAGAGAAAGAAGACAAACGTCGCCGGAGCATGTGTGAAGATGGGAAAAGTTGTGTTTTACAATTAAGATTTTAATTTAACATGATACTGTTGTTGTAACTACAAAATCCTCTACTAATAATTGCCCAATAATGGTCCAGCCTAATACGCTCTTTGAAATAAGACTGTTCAGCACATAGCACAACTCTATACTTTCATTTAAGTAAATGCGTCTAAGTGATCATGGCTAACTCCCTTGGTTGTATAAATACACACAAGTAGTCATGAAATGAGTATTATACAGGGTGGAGAGACAAAAGAGTCCAAAAATGATGCACTGAAATTTCCAAAGCAATGGGATCAGAATTTACAAACAGTGACAGAGGCACAAATTTCTTTCTCTAATTGTGATGCTGTTTCTAAATTACCACTGCCAGAATACAACAACATTGTAAAGACTCGGATTGGTTCCCCAAGTCAATTTGCAAAAATATACAAAATTTACATGAATAGCTCTGGTACGAAGTCTATTTGTGCTGTTAAAGTTGCTCTTTTTGTAGATAATAATAGAGAATTGTTTCGAAAAGAGCATGACATAGCCACCAAGCTTTTTGATGCGTTTCCAAAATCTTTTTTGAGAGTGTTCAAATACACAGAGGTAGAAAACATAGTTTTTTCAGATATGAACACTATGTTGGAGGCAAAGAAAAATGTTTACGAACAGTCGGCAGCGTGGAAAAACACATTGAGCCAATTGAAGAATAGACCGGATAAAACACTGTGGTTGAATGCAAAGAGAACTGGTCCAGAAACCCCAAGATACATATCTACACGTGTTCCAGGGGGTCTGCTTTACTCACAACTTGGTGTTGGGGATCTGAAACAGTGTATTCAATCAAATGCTTTTCCAGAAGAAATGCTCATGCAGTTTAAAGAAAATGTTATTGAAGCAATACAGAAGATGCATTCGCAAGGTGTAGTTCACAATGATTTACATCTTGGAAACGTGCTCGTAGTTTGGATTGACAATGGATTACAGGCCGTGATACATGACTTTGATAAGAGTGACTATTCGATTGACGAGGATAAAAGAAAAAATGACATGAAGACATTTTTATCTCACTTTGAAGAAGAAATGGAATTTAGAGGTAAACGCAATCTTCGTTTTTAATTTAACATGATACTGTTGTTGTAACTACAAAATCCTCTACTAATAATTGCCCAATAATGGTCCAGCCTAATACGCTCTTTGAAATAAGACTGTTCAGCACATAGCACAACTCTATACTTTCATTGAGACTCCTGCCGCAGCATTTGATGCGCTTACCGTCCCCAGATCCATCTGACGTTACACCAGCACAACGGCACTGCTCTTGTTTTCCAGTCCAAGCATTCAGGTAAGGATCCTTAAAACATAATTGGATTAATTGAGTAAACCCAAAAATGTTGTACAATATTGCCAAAATAATTATGAGCACAGTGACCCATGACGGAGGGCTAGTGTCGTTTCCCTTGTTCTGGTCCACACTGAAGAAGTACTGCTGTACAAGGATGCCAACGTACGCGGAAATCATACTGATCCACCCGCTGAAATGCGCCACCCACCCAAGTCTTCTCAGTGTGACACTAAGTGGTGTTTTCTTACGAGGCTTCTCTGGTTTCCTGACTTTTCGGACACCCATGACTTCAGACTGTCTGAATGTTGCTTTTTTAAATAAATCACCACTAATCTCTTCGTCGTAAGAAGGCACATCGACCAAAAACTGATCAGAAAACAGACACTCAGCAAGGAGGCCGAACAGCTGCGTCACTGCTGTCAAGCATCCTAGTGCAATCAGTGCATAGAGGTTGAGTATGTTGCTGATCAAGGCAAGGCACACAACCATGATAGAAGCAGAGATGGAGTATTCCACAAAACGGAAAGGGTTCACTCCATTGGTGAGCACGCTCTTTACATAATAGTCACGCAGGTACTCTGTGTTGAGCACGATTTGAAACCCAAAAGATAGAAGGTGGAAACTAACAATGAGCCAAAATAGCGACAACTCCTGAGACTTAGCACTCTCAGTGGGTAGAATAACGTAATCTCCCCTTGTATATCCAATCTCTCCAGTGTTGTTTGCACAGAAGTCAGCCTTGTTCCTCCAGCCAGCGTAGTCCTGAAAAACTGGATACATATTGGTTCTGCCCTGCTTGGAGGCCCCGTCGAAAGAGAAGGCGGCATTTCCCAAATGTCCCAGCCCAGCAATGATGTTCCAGAACAAGAACGAGTGAAATTTTCCATTTTTGTCTTTAACATACTTGTCCAGTCCACATCTCTCGAGTGCAGAGACAACGCTATTCATTTTCAGAATTGTCCTCATTATTTATAGGTCGTAAGAAGCGGCTGTCGCAAAAACACGCAACAAGTATAAAAATAGCCGATATGCCGTAGTCGAAAAGTATGTGGTCATACCTGCCTGTTTCTGCAGCAACGATTGTAAATCCAGCAGTGAGACAAATTTTCCAAAACGCAAGAGTTTGGCAAATTTTAACGTATCTCACGTATGCGAATACTAGACAAACAAATAGGATGTTAATAGCATAGTATATGTCCAAAGGCTTGAACTTCATGTAGAATGCAAAGGGGGATATTGGAAATAGTCCAAAAATTCCCAGAATTATAATGTTGCGGTTTAATATCGGATCATAAGAGAAGAGCAGCAAGGGCGGTTTATTTAATTTAATGTTATACTCAAAAAGGCATACCTCGCAATTTGTCCTCCTTGAAGTATTCAACCATTTCAAAAGACACTCTTTATGTACATACGAGGTCTTGCAGTCACAAGGCTGCAACAGCTCACCTGGTTCAAGGCATATTCTACACGTGTTCTCCTCTTGTGGAGTTTCCAAAGGTTCTTCTAGATTGCTCATTTATTATTTACTTGCGTCGTTTAAGTACCATGCGCATAGACCGTCCGTAAACATTTTTGCCGTTTTGTTTATCTCCATATTTTAGACGGAAACGAGTTGTTCCAATACCAAGCAGGTCGTGTGAGATAGGATACTTAAACGGTTTTGGTTCCATTTCTGGCAACATTGCATTGAGCCCTTCTTCAAGGACAACCTTGTTGACGCAGTGAATTGGGGGCAGGTCTTTTACGTCCATGTCAAAAAAATGCTTAAATGGCATGCCTCGGCGTGCATGTATCTGTACAACAAGATAGTGTGCAATTGTTTGGTACTTAAACCCATACAATGTGAAAGGATTCGGCGCGTCGTGATAGAGAACTTCGGGCACAAACTGCATTTTGGGGTTCTATAAAAGCTAAATACATGCTCAAAAAATGATCTACATAGCGTTTGTTTTTATTCTTTTCATATTTTATCTTATCCATATAACTCGCTTGCGGTTGATCAAATTGCTGAAAGACGGAGACGTTGAAGAAGCTCTTAACGTGCTAACAATGCACAAAGATGATTAGCCATACATCATCCGGGACTCGGCGTAGTCAAGCTGACGTCCATTGGGATCCGTCATTAGAGCTTGAAAAGCAGCTTGCGCGTCACCATTGTTCAGATGCGAGATGACGCTAGCGTGGTGGTTGGCAATTGCATCACGAGTATGGTGTTCCTCCTGCTTGCTTGCTGGTACTGGCTCTTCACTTTTGCTTGCTGGCATCGGCGTGTTTTCTTTGGAATCCATTTTTTTCTCTACAAATATTAGCCCTGTACAAGTACACCAGAAAGTTTAAAACCCATAACAAAGTGCGTAAAGCAGGTCTGCGTTTGTTTTCAGTTTAGCGTTTTTTGGACAGCTTTGCACAGATGCGTGAAAACCGTTTCCTAGGTTCATCATAATTACAGCGTTTGTTTCGCCTCCTCTGTAAATAATAAATACAACTTTCTCTTCCATTACTAATGCTTTCATCTTCTTTAATTCCTTATGCGAATCAATATTTTGAATGATTTGAGCATATGTAGCGTCCATTTCAAAAACTCGTGTAGATAAAGGTCGCATTTCTTGAAAGTGCAACAACTTTAATAGAGGCGCACTGCAATAGTTTCGTCCTCAATACGTTCAATCTCTAAGCAAAGTATAGCAAGCATCTTGTTAATTGTTGAAAAAAAAGAAAAAATATTCATTTGTCGCCTCCTGACGTATACGTCCTTTGTTGTTTTTAGACGCATAGATGGTAATGTTTCGACTTTCATGTCAGGACTTAGACGCCAAAACGGAGATTCAACATCCTTTAAGTCTTCTCCGCTTAGAAGAGTTTTGATTTCTTTATCGTCAAAGAGTTCAATGGTAGGATAAGCGCCATTCACAATGTCTTTCAACAGTGTATAAACACGATTTACGTGATATCTTAGAGGAACGTCTTCCAACTCAGAAAGCAACATTTTTAGAAAAGTTAGGGTTTCATTTATATGGTGTATGAGAGAGTGCTTAATAAAACCAAAGATCAAGTATGGACTATGACAAAATGTTTCGTGAGCTTATTTATGGTTCATCAAATTGGGTTGCTCAACTGTATGCAAGCCGGCTTCAACAAGCGTGGTGCACGTGGAAACCAGCTGAGCGGGAGGAGCGCCTGCTATACGGACACGGTTCTATCCTAGGACTTGTCAATCTGGCAACAGGATATCCAGAACTAAAGTTTGTGTATGAGAAATATTTAAATAATCAGTATTAATTTTTTTTAGTTTGTGTTTTACCAAGTGTACCAAACATTTCATCAAGATCCATCATTGTTGTACTATCAGACAAGACCTCAGAAAGCATTTGCTTTCGCTCGTCTTGTGCATCTATTTTCATCCTACCAAGTGCAACCACTGTGAAACGTGTTACCCTTGGATTACCTGCGCCCCCATCAGCTCCGGCTTCTTTGAGAAACTCGTCAATTTCGTTATTATCAACTTCCTCTATTTGTGTGATGAAGTCATTTGTGTGAAATCCCTTACGGTTAGCCGCTTCGTTTAGACCGACAATAATTGAACCCGTCATACGGCGTTCAATTTGGATTACCGGAAAAGCTTTCTGATATTGCAGGTAGCTGTTTTCTGTTATAATATACTGACCAACAACGTCAACATAGTACGTGTTCTGCTCTCGTAAGCCGTGCAAGCCGTCTGCAGCTTCGTCCAAATCCATATCCATGGTAATGGCAAGTCCTTCTGCAGCGCGGTTGGCAGGATCCATTGCTGCAGTTTCGTTTAATGCTTGCTGTGTCATTGCTGCAGCTCGTTGTTGTGCAGCTTGTTGTCTAGCAGCTTGTTTTGCGGCTTGTTGCGCGGCTACTGTCCGCGGATCAAGTATTGCTCTTATATTTGCGTCTCTCTCTAATGCTCTTTTCAGATGCCATTGAAAATCCTGATGCAGTTGCATAGCAACGGTTGTGTTTGTCACGGGAGTATGTGCAATCTTTTCAAGAATGATGTTCAGCGGTGAGTTCCTCTGTGGAACCTGCGTCAAGTTCTCGTCAACGCCTTGAGAAAAAACAGTCAGCCACTCGCGGTTTTTCTTTATAATTCTTCGGAACCCGGCTTCCACAGAAGAGAACAGTTTTTTTTCAATCACCTTTCTGAGATGCCCTGCCACTTGCTTGACTTCTAAAGTACCAGGATTTTTTGCGTAGTAATCCTGAATCTTATTTGCTGACGCATAAATGATTTTGGATATATAATCCTGCAAGAGATGCTCGTGTAGACGCACAAGCTGTATATGCCGGTTCGTTTGGCGCTCGTAGGTTCCTTTGTTTTCGTCCCTCATTTTCTCGTGGAAAAGTCCATCATCTTCAGATACCATATACACTGTTTTAATGGCACCTGCAGCGTCTGTTAAGGTTGACAGGTTTTGGGTAAACGCAAAAAGGGGCGGATTGTTTTGTTTCACTGTTGCAAAATCTTTTGAAAACTCGAGAAGCATCAAATAAGCAGTTGTACTTCTAAGAAGGTCTGCGTTGGTTTTTGCTCCAAATTCTTCCGCAATCGTGCTAGCTACGCTTTGGTTGTAATCTTTACACCCTCGAAAGTGCATATTGAACTCTTTTGTCAAAATTAGAAATTTCTGTGAAGCAACGCTTTTTTCCTGCATTGCAGTGAACATGTCATTCCTTTGTTTTGACAAGTTAGTCAAAATAGTCTCGTATGTCTCTGGAACTTTGCCAAACTTCTGTTTATAGCCAGCAATGACTTTTGCTAGCCCAACAACATAAGCATTAAGCGCGTCAGGTCCTGATCGTGCAGGTTCCTCTGTGTAGGGAGTCAGATCTTCAGACCACTTCTCTGCAGCTTGCTGCAAATCTTTGGCGTTCACGCCATCTTTCTCCGCATCGTCTACAATAGATAAAATCCTGTAGTATTCTTGGACTCTGAGTTTAAGCTGAAGGATCCGCAGATCAGATTTGACTACATAACTGCACAGGCCTACAAAAAATTGTTGCACTAACTTAGCGTTTCGTTCTGTCATTTTTAATTAATTAAGATCTATCTTTATACACCATTTTTTACATTTTTTTTAACTCCAGAAATTGTTTGTAAAACGCCTTAGCAACGTCTGAATCCTCGATTACCATAATATTTTCTTCATGTCTCACTGAAGATTTTGTAAAATTCGCACTTCCGTTAATAACAAAAGCAGGCTCTCCTTTACGGAAACCCACAAGGAATTTATGATGCATGAGCGACTTCTTCCTTCCACGCCCCTTTCCCAGGAACTTCACCTTGATTTGCCTCTTCCAACGATTGCATTTGTGTCGGGTCATTATAAGCTCCGTTTTTGTCTCTTCCATGGCGTCCAGGATCTTCGGATGAGTCACCCAAGCCACGCACGCATACACAGCGTCCGCGCTGCGGATCTGCCTGCAAATGGCTCGCACTATGGAACCAGATTTAAAATAAACTTTGATCTTCCCTTTCTTGAACACCATTTGAAATGATTTTTACAAGCGTATATATACGGACGTTGAACAATAAAATGTCGAAAGTGTATGGTGTCGTGCGCGTTATGAATACTCTCCAACAAGGACGGAATGTAGCGGGTTTGGAGGCAGGGTCAGCGGTGCTGTCTAAAGAGGCATCCGACGTGGCAGCGGAATTTTACCCAAACGCTATCATTGCGGTTACTAACCACCATGTGGTCGGCGAGCAAAAGAGCGTGATGGTGAATTTTCATTTTTCGCAAGTGCCCGTCCCCGCCTCAGTTTTGAAAGTTGCTCCGCAGCGAGATCTTGCCTTCTTGCACATCGATACTCAAAGCGAGTACTTCCAAATGGCTAATCTTGACCCCAAAACCAACTCCCAGCGAAAAATTCAGCTTATTGAGTCTTGCCCCCTTATCGATGAACCCCTTGATGAGTTTGCGGCAGTTACTTCGGTGGGCTATCCAAGCGGTACACCCCACCAAACAATTACGAATGGGTCTTTAACCGCCAAGGACGTGCTCTGTGGCAAACTCATGCTCTACCATGACTGTACCATTAACCCAGGTAACTCCGGCGGTGCTCTCTTGCACGAAGGCGCTCTTGTTGGGATTAATACAGCCATTTCCACCCAACCACAGTCGGTTTCTATAGCCACCCCCGTTGAACTTGTTACGAGCCTTCTTGGGTTCTTAAAACCCCAGCTGGAGCATCCTGATATGTCTCACGAAGCTTTTCGTCAATTAATGCAACATTATCATGTTTCTACTCCCCCACAGGAGCTGCTCGCGCGATTCGAGGAACACGAGTGCGGTGGAGTTGAAGACGGAGTTCCAGTAAAGTTCTCTCAGTGGTTTAGTGAACACTGCTTCTTCAAACCGGAATCACATCACCTTGTCCAGCAGGTGCTGACTTATCTTGAAGTAGGCATGCCAGAAAAGATTCACGAGCTTCGCGAGGGTGGCTGGATGAAGTGCTCTAGCCATAGCGCTGCCTGCAAGGGCATCGCGACACAGCTGGTGCCTGACCGCATTGTATTTCAGGAACACTTTGGCGTTTCTGCAACGATCCCTATTTTGGACAAACTCACGGAAAAGTACGGATCAGAGGGAGTTGTCATCACGGGAGCACAACCGCATGAGGGCGTGCAGGATGGAGATGTGCTACTTCGGATTAACGATCGCCAGTTGGATAACTTTGGAAATTTTGTTGACACAGGGGCGCCCTATTTCACGTCTTTTCAATTTCAACCGGGTGAAGCGGTGGAGCTGCAGATTGGATCAGAAGAGGGCGTAAAGAAAGTAGAATACACATACAACTTAGTAGATAACATACCTAGAATACACGCGCCGCAACAAACCCCGTTTGAACCCACAGCAGTTGTTAAGATTGGTGGATTGACTGTCGTGCAAATGAACGGAGCAATGGCTGCTAGATCATATCAGAAGTACCTAAAGGCACCGTTTAATGATGCAGTAGTGGGTGTAGTCGCCGCAGTGGATGCCATGAGCGCAGAGTGGCATATCCAGAAGATTTCTCCAGGTGCGTTGCTGACGCACGTCAATGGGAGGGAATTGGAGGGGTCTTTGGTGGAAAGTTTACAAGGCGGAGCCAAGTTTTTGACATTTCAGATGGG
>Ga0206125_10001762_pt1 | contig 24402 bp, 22 predicted proteins | sample Helgoland_Spring_4_FD_148598 | JGI IMG/M metagenome (GOLD analysis project Ga0206125, IMG submission 148598) | Pelagic subsurface seawater microbial communities from Kabeltonne, Helgoland, North Sea - Helgoland_Spring_Bloom_20160331_1 | ecosystem: Environmental > Aquatic > Marine > Epipelagic ... | reverse complement strand
TGCACTAGGTACATTTATGATATTGAATCCTCAAAAGGCGCAGGCACAATCAACTCCATCCGATCCCGGAGGATGGGGAGGGTTCTCAGGAGGTAATTCTGGAAATGCTTCTGGGAGTAAATCTTCAGGTAAATGGGGGAAACCAAAAAACAAATAAAAACTTTCAAATCAAATTAATTTGTATTCTAAACAATAGTACTATTAGATAACTCCCGCTTGTTGCATAAATAAATCGGCTAATGCATCTTTATTTTGATGCGTTCCGATATAAGTTAAAAAAGTACTCTCCTTTGAATGTCCTGTTATATTCATAAGTAGTGGCGTTTCAATTTTACCGTAATAATTTGACGCAAATGAGCGCCTCATAATATGTGAGGTAACAAACTCATATTTAGGAGCTTTAACAATTTCTTTCCTTCGTGTCTTTGGGTTATTCTTAAATCCAGAAACCACCTCATCAATCCCTGCCATTTTGCAAAACACTTTTATCTGTTTATTAAACACTACTTGAGATATTTTTTCAGGGAACTCATGCAGTAATATTTTAATAACTAGTGGATCTACCAAACCAACCGTCACAGCTTTCTTTGTCTTTTGCTGAATTATATCTATATACAATCCAGTAGGTGCTTTTCTTAAGTTATTAGGGTTTAACTTCAATAAATCTGATACTCGCTGACCTATACACAGTCCTATTAACAAAAAGCTATAACTATCTTTTAATGCCTCTGGAATATACTTTAGTTCCTTTAAAGCTTTTATCTCTAGTGGGTTTAGTATATGTAAAATACGATCAGAACTTTTCTGTTTAAAAGATTCAATATAATTGGAATAGGGGTGAACCTCCAAGCCGCTTTTCTCTGCATCCCTCAAAACAATCTTCAGTAATTTTAAAAGCTGACCACTGTAATTATCACTATACTGCTGGTCTATTTTTAGAAAACGAGTAAACGATTCGGCCGTATATTTATCTATAGTATTTAAATACAATTTCTCTGATTTCTCAATTTCATAGGCTTTTACAACACGAAGTAGTGATTTATAAGTCCGAATGGTATTTTTTGCCAGACCTACAGTTCCAAAACCATGTACTCTTTTGGTGGCAGAATTAGAAATAAACTGCTCCAGAAAGTCTAAAAAGAGTATATGTTTTTCTATTTTTGATTGAGTAACAAAGGTCTTAATTTTAGTATTTTTATAAAAATTAACGTGCATATAACGTATGTTATTTTATTATTTAACATGAAAATAGATTTGTTATTTTCATTATATAACATTATAATGAATATGATATAACAAATTATTATACTTTAATATACGCTATTTTTTCAAGATACACAAGATAAAGCTAATGTTTATAAGGGTTTAGGTGATTTATTTTTGAAAAGACTACTGGAAGTAGTCAATGTTTTTTTTAATCCAACATTAAGATTTACGTCTATCAAGAGTAATAATAACTATTCACTTAAATTTTACAGTTTTGTAAGAAATCACTCCTGCCAAGAAAATGCTATAAATGTTTTTTTTCTAAATTAAGCAATCAACAATCGTGTAAACACATTACCTTTGTAAATAAAATTTTCAAAATAAATAATACGGATAATGAATTTTCAATATTTTGTTAAACATTTACTTTTAATATTCTCAATTATTACACTTTTTCAATCTTGCGTTTCCAAAAAACAAATGCTGTATCTGCAAGATCTTGACACTGTAAGTGGTCAAGAGGTTACATATAGCAACCATACCCTGCAGGTAGATGATATTTTAAAAATATCTGTGGGAGCACTCATGCCAGAAGCCGCTTTGCCATATAATAATACAACAGGTGGTCGCGTTGTTGCCAATAGCATTAATGTTATGAAACTTGATGGGTATCTAGTATCCCAAAATAGAACGATCAATTTTCCGGTATTAGGAGAACTTTCTGTAAAGGATAAAACAACCAAAGACCTAGAAAACGAACTTAAAAAACTACTTGTAGATGGCGGCTATTTAATAAATCCTAATGTAACGGTGCGCTTGTTAAACGCCAAGTTTACTATTTTGGGTGAGGTACAACAACCTGGCACCTATTCATTCACAGAAAATAATATTAGTTTGTTGCAAGCCCTGGGTCTGGCTGGAGATTTAACCATTAACGGTAGTAGAGAAAATATTGTGGTTTTAAGGCGCATAGATGGATTACAAACCACCCAGCGAATAGATCTTACCTCATCAAGTTTTTTAAAAGGCCCTTACCAAATGATAAAACCCAATGATGTAATTGTAGTAAACCCAAATAGTGCCAGAATTAGTAGTGCAGGATATATTGGGAGTATACCTATTTTACTTGGTGTAATAACCTCTAGCTTAACAATTATTCTACTTTTTACAAGATAAACAAATGAATGAAAATATAACTAATAATTATAATACTCAAGAAGAAGACGCTTTTGATTTTAAAAAAGAGGCTGGCTACTATCTGTTTTTTTGGCCTTATTTTTTGGCAGGTGTTGTAATATCACTGGTATGTGCTTTTTTATATTTAAAAACTGCAGACCGCATTTATACCTCCAGCGCTCAGTTACAAATTAAAAAACCAGCAGAAGATGCTGCCTCTTTTTTAACGGGAGGGATGGAGTTTTTTGGCTTTGATCAAGTAAATGTAGAGAATGATATTGCAGTACTTACCTCTCAGCACATTTTAAGCCAAGTGGTAACCCGTCTAGATTTACAGACCAAGATATATACAGCAGGTAGGGTAAATAAAATATTACAATTTGACAATGAGTATACTCGGTTTGTAAGTGTAAAAACCCCAAATGGCTACCTGTATTGGGATGTAGAAATAGCAAACCAAAAAGCATCTTTTACTAAAGATACGTTAAGTTTTAGTATCAATAAGGGGGAGGTGTTTAGCTATCAAGAATCTGAGATTACTCTGCATGACTCTTTATTTTTAAAAGATCAAACCCTCATTATAGAAAAATATCCTTTAAACGATGCGATTGCAGCGTTAAGGTCTAACTTAACAGCAACGGCAGCCTCCAAACAGGGAGAAATTATAGATTTAAATTTTGTAGGTGTCAATAAAAAGCGTAACGAGGCTGTTTTAAATACCGTCATGCAGGTAATGCAGGACGACCAGGTAGTAGACAAACAATTAATATCTAAGGTAAGTCTCACTTTTATTAATGATAGGCTAGAAGGCCTTACCAAAAGCATAGATACCCTATCTCAAAAAACCATAGCATACCAAATGGCCAATGGTATTTTTGATCCAGCAGCCCAAACTGGTAATGCGCTAGCTAACATTGTAAAAGGCCAAGAAGAGGCCTTTAGCATTAGCATCCAGCTAGAAATTGCCAAGGCGCTGCTTGAAAAATTACAAAATCAAGCAAGTTACCAACTACTCCCTGCCAATATTGGTATAGAAAATGAGAGCGTAAATACGCTAGTAGATTCTTACAACCAGGTAGTAACCCAACGTAATAATTTACTTATTAGTACAACTATCAAAAGCCCTATGGTGCTGCAGCTTTCTAGCCAGCTAGATAGTGCAAAAGCAGCTATTATAAAAGGTGTTACTAGATACATAGAGGGGTTAGAAACATCACTAGCTAGCTACCAAAAAGCGGAGGCTACAACCAAAGGGATTGTTGCAGGCCTGCCCAGTAAAGAAAACACCCTAAGAGCCTATGCTAGAGATTTTAAAATTGTAGAGGAGCTATACATTTTTTTACTAGAGCGTAAAGAAGAGGCGTCTATAAGCTACATTTCTGCCCTGCCAAATATTAAATTATTAAGTTACGGAGTATCAGATAGAAATCCTATAGCACCCAGAGTGCAGATAATATATCTGGTAGCCCTTTTGCTTGGGGTGTTAGTTCCTTTTGGTATTTTCTTTTTATTAAAAATGCTAGACACAAAAATTAATACCAGAGATGATCTAGAAGCTGGTTTAAAAGGAATCACCATACTGGGAGAAATGCCACTTGCAGATGATGCAAAAGAAACAAATGAGAGTGGTAGAGGCCTCACTGCAGAATCTGCAAGAGTACTGCGCTCCGGGCTCAGTTTTCAATTACAAACAGATAAAACCAATGTAATTTGTGTTACCTCCACTATTAAAGGAGAAGGGAAGTCTTTTGTGTCCCATAACCTGGCGCAAAGTTATGCTGCACTGGGTAAAAAAGTAATTATTGTTGGGGCAGATTTAAGAAACCCTCAATTACATAAGTTTCTTGGCCAAAAAAGAGAAAATGTAGGGCTCACCACCTATTTAAGTAATCAAAATTACAATGACATACCTTCTTTAATAACAAAATCTGCAACCCCTGGTGGTCTAGATTACCTGCTTACAGGCGCCATACCGCCAAACCCTTCAGAGCTATTAATGCGTTCTCGCTTTAAGCAGCTTCTAGAAGAGTTAAAGCAAAGCTATGATCTAATACTTATAGATACAGCACCTTTACTACTGGTGAGTGATACAACGGCTATTTTGCCACATTGTGACTCTGTGGTATATGTTACAAGGTCTCAATACTCAGAGAAAAAAACATTTTCTTTTATATTAAATATGCAACAAAGAGAAAATGTACCTCCTTTTGGTATGGTACTTAATGGTATTAGAGCTGGTGCCGCCACTGGCACAAATTACGGCTATAAATACCGATATAGCTACGGCTATGGCTACTCTTATAATTATGGCTATGGCTATGGTTATGGTAGTGACTCAGAGGGTAATTAGTATATTTCTATACCTTATTAAAAAACCACCCAATTGGGTGGTTTTTTAATGCCAATTTTTTCAAGAAAACTCCTGGAGTTGAAACTCTCGTATCTTCTCCCATTGTATCCCTTGTTTTTTAGAGAGCCTTAATTTTTGCAGGTTCTTTAAATGTTGCGGGTTGTGTGCATCTGTGGCTACAAAATCATACAACCCTTCTTTTAAGAGTTTTTCTGCCTTCTTTTTTACATCAGGTCCGTAATGCCCTGTGAGCGAGAGCGCGTTTAATTGCAGATAAAACCCTCTGTTTTTTAACTCCTTATATTCTTTTATAGTAGGTATTGAGTGGTAGCGCTCTGGATGGGCTAGTATGGGTGTGATGTTATTTTGCAAAAGTGTAAATCCAGCGGCTACCAGTAGTGTGGTTTCCGAGAAAAAATTAATCTCTACAAGGATGTACTCATCTTTTATTAGCAAAGTAGGCATGCTGGTTTGCAAGTTTTTCATAAAAACCTCATCTATCATGTATTCTGCGCCGTAAGAGTGTACTTTTGGGCCATCTACCTTTAAAGTTTTTTCAGTTAATAGATCAAAAGCATTTTTAATACTGGTAGGGGTATTTGGATATAAATCTTGATATACATGTGGCGTTGGTATCACACTTGTAATACCAAGGGCATCAAATTTCTCAAACATCTTTAAAGACATGCCCACTCCCTTACTGCCATCGTCTATACCAGGCAATAGGTGGTTGTGTATATCACAAAGGCCTTCAAATAATGGTTTTTTATGTTTTGTAAAAAAATCAAACATAGGATACTACCGAGTTAGTTTAAAACAAAAGTACAATATATTATAACAATGCTATTTTTGTAGCCATACTAATTCATTCTATATTTGCATCTAAGATTTTTGCTTCATTAAAGCATAAAAAAATACAATAATGAAAAAGTGTATACTTCTATTTTTACTATGTTTTATAAGTGTGTTTTCTTTAAAAAGTCAGCCTAAAGACTTGCAGTATGCTATTAAAACTAGCGCTGGCCTCTCTAGTGATACCACCTTACCTTTTTGGCTAGTTGCAAACCAGTATGGTGCTGTTCCAGATAGTGATTACGGCCTTTTAAACACCAGTATTTTTAAAAATTATGATACCCCAGAGACCTTGTTTGATATTTCTTACAAAGTAAGTGCCACTGGTTTTATGTCCCAAGAAAATAAGGTGTTAGTCAATGAGCTGCACCTTGGTGTTAGGTTTAAAAACATACTACTAGATATAGGCGCCAAAAACGATGCTATAGCCTGGCATAATCTATCCTCTTCTAACGGGAATATTATAAAATCAATCAATGCAAGGGCAATGCCAGGGATAAACATTAAAACCAATAATTTTATAAAATTGCCTTTTGCAAAAAAATGGCTTACCGTTAAAGGAAACTTTGCTCATTACTTTATGGATGATACCAGGTTTGTGGAAAATACCAACCTGCATCATAAAAGTATGTATTTAAAATCTACCCTAAGCCCAAAGCTTGCCATAATTACCGGTTTAGATCATTACGCCCAGTGGGGGGGCACCTCTCCAGAGTATGGGCCCCAGCCCAGCTCATTTAAAGACTACATTAAAATTTTATTTGGGGCAGAGGGTGGTGGCAACGCTACATTAAATGATCAATTTAATGCATTGGGTAACCATATAGGCGCTTATATTTTGCAATTTAATTACAGAGGTCAAAAAGCACATTATAATTTTTACTACTCCCATCCTTTTGAGGATACCTCTGGTAGAGAGCTAACCAACTGGCAAGACGGCCTCTATGGGATATTTATAGATTTTAAAAAGCAAAAAGCGCCATTAACACATGTATTAGCTGAGTTTACCTACACAAAAAACATGAGTAATATCCCCGTTTCTATTAGCGGCCCAGATAATTATTTTAATAATGGTATCTACCAATCTGGCTGGACCTACCACGGCAACACCATAGGCTCTCCCTATTTTACGCCAAAGCCAGAAGATGAAGCTGGTATTACCAGGGGCGTTATAGTGGGTGATAATAGATTTGCCGCCTTCAATATTGGCGCCAATGGATATGTGAAAAACTTTCCCTACAGAGTACTTCTAAGCCACACCACCTATTACGGGTGGTTTGGCCAGGAGTATGACCCTAATCCTTACCAATTTTCTGGAATCTTAGATATAATAATCCCACAAGATAAGTTTAACTTGCCCTTTGATGTTGCTGCAAGTTTTGCTTTTGACGCAGGCAACTATAGACCTCAAAATTTTGGCGCTTTTTTAAGTATTTCAAAAAAAGGTTCTTTTTAAATCCCTAAGACTCTTTTCTAGTATCTTTACAGCCCTATGAGTACACTAGTACAAATTTCTGTTTTACCCCCTCAGCAAGAAGACACCCCTTTTATTAAAGAGCTCGCCTTAAAAAAGGCAAAATTATTTGCCAATGATATTAGCCAATGGCGCATACGTAAAAGATCTATAGATGCAAGGCGCAAACCCATAAAAATAAATTTGCAAGTAGAGTTTTGGCTCACAAATGAACAAAAAGAAACTATCACGCCTTTTATAGCCCAAGAGGTTTCTGGTAAAAAAGAAATAGCCATTATTGGCGCCGGCCCTGCCGGTCTGTATGCCGCCCTCAGAGCCATTGAGGCCGGCCTTAAACCTATTGTCTTTGAGAGAGGTAAAGATGTAAGAGCGCGCCGCAGAGATTTGGCTACTATAAACAAAGAGCAAACGGTAAACCCAGAGTCTAATTACTGCTTTGGAGAGGGCGGAGCGGGTACCTACAGCGATGGTAAGTTATATACCCGCAGCAAAAAAAGAGGCAATGTGCTAAAAGCCATTGAGTGGTTTGTACATTTTGGCGCAGATCCAGACATACTAGTAGATGCCCACCCGCACATAGGCACCAACAAGCTCCCTAAAATTATCACCGCCATGAGAGAGGCCATTATTGCCGCAGGAGGGCAGGTGCATTTTGATTCAAAAATGACAGATATTATTCTCAAGGATAAAGCTATTAAGGGCATTCAAGTAAATGATCTAGAAACTCATTATTTCTCTGAGCTTATTTTAGCCACCGGCCACTCTGCCCGTGATATTTTTTATCTATTGCATAAAAAAAATATTACCATAGAGGCCAAGCCTTTTGCTCTTGGGGTTAGGGTAGAGCATCAGCAAGCATTAATAGACACCATACAATACCACGGCGATGGAGAAAACCCATACTTGCCACCTGCCTCATACAGTCTTGTGGAGCAAGTAGACGGGCTAGGGGTGTACTCTTTTTGTATGTGTCCTGGTGGTATTATTGCGCCTTGTGCCACCAGCCAAAAGGAAGTGGTCACCAATGGCTGGAGCCCCAGCAAACGCAATAATCCCTATGCCAACTCTGGCATTGTGGTGGGTGTGAGCCCTCAAGATTTGCCAAATTACACCCCAGAGAATCCTTTTGTCTGTCTAGAGTTTCAGCAGGAGGTAGAGCATGCTTGCTGGGAGGCTGGGGGTAACACCCAGCGTGTACCCGCCCAAAGAATGGTAGATTTTGTAGAAGGGAACATCTCAAAAGATTTGCCAAAAACCTCTTACCAACCCGGGATTGTCTCTGTAGATTTAAATGCCGTTTTACCCAAACTGATAACAACTCGCTTGCAAAAAGCTTTTGTGGCCTTTGGCAAAAAAATGAAAGGTTACTATACCAACCAAGCCGTGTTGCATGCTCCAGAGAGCAGAACCTCCTCTCCGGTGTTAATACCTCGCCATAAAGATACCTTGGAGCATATAGATATTAAAGGGCTGTATCCCTGCGCAGAGGGCGCTGGATATGCCGGTGGTATCATATCTGCAGCCATTGATGGCATTAACTGCGTAGATGCCATTATCGAAAAGCTAAAAGTTTCTTAAATTTCATATTAACCACTCGCTAAGCCCAAGGTTGTAGTATCTTTACACTAGTTAATTTATGCCCCTTGATTAAAGATTCTATCATTACTTTTTTATGGAGTATTTCCCCCTTTGGAGAGGCCAAAGTGGGTATTCCGTACGGTATTTTTCATGATTTAAATATCTTCTGGGTACTCTTTATCTGTATTGTTGCCAATATTTTGGTGTTTCCAATCATGATGTTTTTCTTAGAGCATATTAACCGCAATCTTTTAAGGTGGCACGCATATAAAAAAATGGCAATTTGGGTGGCAAGAAGAGCCAAAGTGGGCTCTGGAGATAAAATTAAAAAATATGGCTTCTGGGGACTCATATTTTTTGTAATGATCCCATTACCAGGGACTGGGGTATATGCCGGTAGTATTGCAGGGTATATCTTTAAAGTAGAAGCAAAAACGGCTTTTAAAGCAAATGCGGTAGGTATTATTATTTCCTCTATTATTGTTTGGGCAACCACTCTATTTGCAAAGGGTATGGCCTAACAGTCGCTTTTGACACCTATTTTATTGTTTGTTTATTTTTTCTTGTAATTCTTTTAGTTTTTCTTTTCTAGCTTCTTTTTCATTTGTTTTTTTATTCTTTTTTTGAGCCATAAGCTTTGCGTGTTTGGCTTTGTTTTTGGTGTTTTTGGCGGCTCCTTTTTTTGACATGCTCTAGATTTTGAGTAGTTGTTTGCCTCCCAAAATAGACATTAATTAAAAGCACAAGAACAATTAATGCTAATTTTTAACGTTTACATTAAGTTATTTGGATATTTTTGTTTTAAAGCTAGTTATTATCTAGATATTTTTTCACTCCAATTAAACCCCATGAAAAAGCTTGTCTTACCTATATTTATTTTACTTACCTGCTTTGTACAAGCACAAAATGATAATTTTAATAAATTTTCTCTAGAGACCTCCTTTGGTTTGAGTTATCCTATAGCTCCTACTAATTTTGCTGGACCTATTTTTGATGGTGTAGGTATTAGTGATTTTGCTGGCCCAAAACATTTTGATATTGGTGCCAGGTATATGGTTTCTAAGCTCTACGGGTTTAAATTAAGCTACGCCTATGACCGGTTTCAATATGACGGTTCTAGTCTAGCATCTAGTTTTTATAGAATGTCTTTAGAGGCAGTTTTTAATGTCTCTGAGCTTTTTAATGTACGGTTTAATAGAAGAGGAACCTTCCAGATACAACTCCATGGAGGCCTTGGTGGTACTTTTGCTACCTCAAAAACCCAAACAGGGATAGACCGTATAGGAAACATCATACTTGGTGTAAGACCTATGTTTAAAATATCTAGAGGTATTGCCCTTACCACAGATCTTAGCTACATTGTTAATTTTAAACAGCATTATGATTATGCGGGTAGAAGTTTTTATTCTGCCACTCCAGAAGGTCTAGTGGGAGGATATGCAAACTTCTCTGTTGGCTTAAATTTCTCTTTAGGAGATAAACGTGTACACGCAGATTTTTATTAATCAATAAATAAAAACGTTTTACTTCCCAATACAAAAATTAGCAAAGATGTTACCCAGCAAATCATCGTTGGTAATTTCACCGGTAATTTCCCCAAAATAATACAAGGCTTGTCTTATATCTATGGCCATAAGATCTCCGCTTAGCCCTGCGTCAATACCATTTTGTACCCTGTTAATTTCTTCTAAGGCTTTTAACAGCGCATCATAATGCCTAGTATTAGTTACTATGGTTTGATTGTTTTTAAGCGCTCCTGTGTTTACAAATTCCAGCAAAGAGGTTTTTAAATCTTCAACGCCCTGGCCCGTTTTTGCAGCAATTAATTGTAAGGATTCTATGCTGTTTGTTAGGTGTGTTTTTTCTTTATTTGTAAGGGTGTCTGCTTTATTAGCTACTACTATCAAGGCTTTTTGAGGGTATTTGTTTTTAATTTTCCCTATCTCTATTTGTAAATTTATAATGGTATTTTTCTCCAAAAATAATTGAGAGCTATCTATTAAAAAAACAACTACTTGGGCTTGTTCTATTTTCTCAAATGTTTTTTTAATACCAAGGCTTTCTATGGTGTCTGTGGTTTCTCTAATACCAGCGGTATCTATAAACCTAAAGGCAATGCCCCCAATGCTTATTTCATCTTCTATGGTATCTCTAGTGGTTCCAGCAATGTCGCTCACGATGGCGCGCTGCTCGTTTAAAAGGGCATTTAATAGGGTAGATTTACCAACATTGGGCTCTCCAACAATGGCTACAGGGATCCCATTTTTTAAAACATTTCCTGTTGCAAATGAATCAATAAGACGTTTTAATACAAAGGTGATTTTAGTAATTAATTTTTGAAAATCATCTCTGTTGGCAAAGGCAACGTCTTCTTCAGCAAAATCTAACTCTAGCTCAATTAAAGAAGCAAAATTTAATAGCTCTTCTCTAAGGGTTGCAATCTCTGATGAAAACCCACCTCGCATTTGCTGTATGGCTAGTTGGTGGCTTGCCTCGCTGTCACTAGCAATTAGATCTGCAACAGCCTCTGCTTGGCTTAAATCCATCTTTCCGTTTAAAAAACTGCGCAGAGTAAACTCTCCAGGAGTTGCCATTCTAGCATTTTTACGCAAACATAGTTGTATGATTTCTTGTTGTATAAACGAACTCCCATGACATGAGAACTCTATAGTATCTTCACCAGTGTAGCTGTTTGGGTTTTTAAACACCGTAGCTAGAACTTCATCCAAAATCCTATTACCATCTTTAATATGTCCCAAATGTACCGTATGGGTTTTTTGCTTTGTAAGCTCTTTACCAGACACAGATTCAAAAATCTGGCTTGCAATAGTAATTGCCTTCTCTCCAGATAGCCTTATAACTGCTATAGCTCCTTGACCAGATGGTGTTGCTAATGCTACTATAGTGTCTTGATGTGTCATAGAGATAGGTGCTAATTTGTATGCAAAAATAAACATTTATGTTTGAGTAATCGTATCATTGCAATACGGTGTAACATTTATAACACAACAGCTACTAATACTTTAATTAATATACCATGACCCAGCAAAAACCAAATAGCAACCCCCTTGTTAAAAGTATTCTTATATATCTAATAGTCTCTATGGCAGCTTTTGGCATCACCACGTTTTTAATAAAATATGTATTTTAATTATTATGGAACTTTACAACCAAAATGGTAAAAAACTAGACAACAACCTACTTGTGGTAACCCACTTAAGCCAACTACTTACTTACATCTCTGGTTTTGGAGGCCTAGTAGTGCCTCTTATTCTGTGGCTTACCCAAAAAGATAAGGTAGCACAGATGGACATTCAAGGAAAGCAAATTGTCAACTTTCAATTAAGTCTTATTGTATACAGTCTTCTTTCCATACCCTTGATATTCGTTTTTGGCCTTGGGATACTTACCCTTATTGTAATTTGTATTTTAAGTGTAGTGATTCCTGTAGTAAATGCAATCAAAGTAAAAAATCAAGAGCCTCCGGTGTATTTCATGAACATTGATTTTATCAAATAACTTGATTTCAACCCACAAAAAAAGTCTCGCAAATCGCGAGACTTTTTTTGTTATTAAACTAAAAAAACTAGCTGTTTAACATCACCGGCATTACCAGCATGGTAACAAGTTCTCCCTGGTCTAGACCATCTACAGGAGTTAAGATTCCTGCGCGGTTAGGAAGGCTCATCTCCAGAGATACATCTTGGCTTGTTAGGTTGTTTAACATTTCTGTTAAAAAACGAGAGTTAAAGCCAATTTGCATATCATCACCTTGGTAATCACAAGTGAGGCGCTCTTCCGCCTTGTTGCTGTAATCTATGTCTTCTGCTGAGATATTAAGCTCTGCTCCAGCTATCTTTAAACGTATTTGATGTGTGGTCTTATTAGAGAAAATTGAAACACGACGAACAGAATTTAAAAATAAATTACGATCTATGCTTAATTTGTTTGGATTTTCTTTTGGGATTACCGCTTCATAATTTGGATACTTACCATCTATAAGGCGACAAACTAGAACGGTTTGGTCAAAGGTGAACTTTGCATTGCTATCATTGTACTCTATGGTAACCTCCTGCTCACTGCCCCCAAGGATACTCTTTAATAAATTTAAAGGTTTTTTTGGCATTATAAATTCTGCACTTTGAGAAGCTATCACGTCTGTACGGGTATATTTAACCAATTTATGAGCATCTGTAGCCACAAAGGTTAGCCCCTCTGTAGAGAACTGGAAAAACACCCCACTCATCACGGGGCGCAAATCATCATTTCCGCTGGCAAAAATTGTTTTGCTAATGGCTGTAGCCAAAATATCTCCTTGCAACACTGTTACCGATGGATCCTTAAGCTCAATGGTGCTAGGAAACTCATCTCCTGGGGCATAGGCAAGGGCGTATTTACCATGATTAGAGCTTATCTCTACTGTGCTATTATCTTCTATGGTGAAGGTAAGTGGCTGCTCAGGAAATGTTTTTAAAGTGTCCAACAAAAGCCTCGCAGGAATACATACAAGACCTTTCTCGCTACTTTCAACTTCTAGATTTGAGGAGATGGTAGTTTCTAGATCTGAAGCAGAAACCGTTAATGCATTTCCATCCAAATCAAACAAAAAGTTGTCTAAAATAGGTAAGGTGTTGTTATTATTTATGATGCCTCCAAGCACTTGTAATTGCTTTAATAGGTAGGTACTAGATACAATAAATTTCATGTAATTTGTTTTCTAGAGGTTATATATTATGTTTAAAGTAGTATGAGTTGTAATGTGCTTCTTTACTTACAAATATATCTCAAATGTAGCATACTACAACACGAACTTATCAACACTTAAAATAGGTGCTTCTTTTTTCTTAAAAACCCAAATAACAGACCAAAAACTAGCAATAATAACACAAGTACCCCTATAAGCAATAGCTCCCATAATATAGGGGGGTGGCATAATTTTTACAGATCCAAAAGTGAAACTGCATTTTTCTTGCCCCCTATGTTTATAAGTCTAGCCTCTTGCAGTAATTTATTGGCGGTCACAAATAAAAAACAGCTATAAAAAAGGCCCAAAGTCAAGGTATAAAACTACCCAATTAGACACCATAATGATGTTTGGTGTATGATACTATCCTACAACTTCGCTATGGGTATCTACGCTCCATGCATTTGCTTTTGCCTCAAACATAGGTTTGGTTGTTGCCCAAACCCCTTTAAATAATTCGCTGTTTCTATAGGTTTCTAAATCACTTTCTTTCTTCCATTTACTGTAAGTAAAAAAAATAGTAGGCTGGTGCTTGTCTCTCCATAGCTCTAAATGCATACAGCCTTTAAAATGTCTTATCTTGTGTTTTACGGCTTCAAAATTTGACAAAAAAGAGGCTATTTTATCTTCTTGAAACTCCATTTTTACTATGCGTGTAAACATATATTTAAAAAATTACTGTCTAGTTAAGCGCTGGTATTAAAATTTATGGTAACGGTGTCTCTGTACTGTAATCCAAACAAAGATTTAGCACTTCCCACTGTTGCAGGATTGCTTTTGTAGATGGAGAGTTCTAGATAGTTTGAGGAGTTCCAAAGTGCAATTTTTTTACCATCCTCATCTCTTTTGCCAATTGGAGTATCAAAATTAATGGCATCACTGTAATGGCTGTGTATGGTAGTGAAGTTTGCAGTTCTAGCCGTTATTTTAAAAGACCTTCCTTTTGCAATTTCTTCAAATTTTGATTTGGTAATGTTAGTAATCACATTTCCGTAGTTATCTATATAAATCACGCTCCCCATAATTTGGTTTGCATCTTGATTTATAGTAGGGCGTATGCCCCGTAATTCTTTAAGTGCATCTACTTGTTTTCCAATAACCTCGAGGGTTCCTCCGCGGGCAATATGGCATGCTACCTTCACAAATACATCTAGTACAGGAAAGTTAGTGATGATCCTATCATGAATATTAATCTCAACAATTTTTTGTGGCTTTATTTCATTGGCCAGCATAGAGATAATACCATTGTTTGCGCAAATAAAATAATGTCCATCTAGAAGTACTGCAATGTGCTTGTTTTCTGGGTTTAGCTCGCTGTCTATTCCTATAATATGTATGGTTCCTGGAGGAAAACTATTGTAGGCGTTTTGTATGATATAGGCAGCCTCCATGATATGAAAAGGAGACACACAATGTGAGATATCAACAATTTTTACTTCCTCCAACTCACTATAGATAGCCCCTTTCACCGCACCAGCAAAGTGATCCTTTTCACCAAAGTCTGTAGTAAGTGTAATTATCGCCATAGTGTATTGTTGATATATTGTTGACAGTACTATTACAAAACTAAACTACTTTATGAATTCAAAAAACTATATTTACTTTAAGAATTAAGACTTATAAACAACTTTTATTAATTTCTACTAAACACCACCGCTTTTGAACCAACTTAGTATCGAACTTACAGAGATAAACCCAAGAGATTTTTTTGGGAATCAAAATGCCAATATTGATTTATTAAAAAAATACTTTCCCAAATTAAAACTAGTTGCAAGGGGTAGCAAATTAAAAGCCTTTGGTGATGACCAGGTGTTACAAGAGTTTGACAAACGAATCGCTATGCTGTTAGAGCATTTTGGCACCTACAACAGAATTGACGAAAATATAATTGAGCGTGTACTCTCCAGCACCAGTAAGGCAGACTATCAAACCTCCTCCAAAAGTGGAGATGTACTTGTGCATGGGGTAAATGGTAAGCTTGTCAAGGCAAGAACGGCCAACCAGCGTAAAATAGTAGATTTTTCAAAAACCAAAGACCTAGTTTTTGCAGTGGGTCCAGCAGGCACAGGTAAAACCTACACGGCTGTTGCCTTGGCGGTAAAAGCCTTAAAAGAAAAACAAGTAAAACGTATCATAATGACACGTCCTGCTGTAGAAGCGGGAGAAAATTTAGGATTTTTACCCGGAGATTTAAAAGAGAAATTGGACCCTTACATGCAACCCCTGTATGATGGCCTTAGAGATATGATTCCTGCAGAAAAATTAGAAACCCTCATCGAAAACGGTACCATACAAATAGCGCCTTTGGCCTTTATGCGTGGTAGAACCCTAGACAATGCATTTGTTATATTGGATGAGGCCCAAAATACAACCCATGCACAAATGAAAATGTTTCTAACCCGTATGGGAAAAAGCGCTAAGTTTATCATCACTGGAGATCCAGGACAGATTGATCTTCCTCGTAGAGTCACCTCAGGTCTAAAAGAGGCGCTACTGGTTTTAAAGGATGTAGATGGAGTGGGTATGGTCTCTCTAGATGACAAAGATGTAATACGCCATAAACTGGTTAAAAAGATAATTTCTGCCTACAAAAGAATTGAGAATCTAGATGTATAATTTTTATCTGAAATACTATAATAACAAACCTATTGATTTATTTTTGCGCATTAATTTTGTAATCAAAAGACCCTTATGAGTACTACAATTATTAAAACAGATTTTAATTTTCCAGGGCAAAAAAGTGTGTATCACGGAAAAGTTAGATCTGTTTATACCCTTGCCAACAACCAACTATTGATGGTAGCCACAGATAGGTTGAGCGCCTTTGATGTGGTAATGCCTAAAGGAATCCCATTTAAAGGGCAAATTTTAAACCAAATTGCCACCAAAATGATGCAAGACACCCAAGATTTGGTGCCAAACTGGCTTACAGCCACTCCAGATCCAAATGTTGCAATAGGGGAGGCTTGTGATCCTTTTAAAGTAGAAATGGTCATAAGAGGCTACATGTCTGGCCATGCTGCAAGAGAGTACAAGGCAGGAAAACGTATGTTGTGCGGTGTTGAGATGCCCCAGGGCATGAAAGAGAATGATGCCTTTGCTAGCCCTATTATTACACCCGCTACAAAAGCTGAGATGGGAGACCATGACCAGGATATCTCTAGAGAAGATATTATTAAGCGGGGTATTGTTAGCGAAGAAGATTATCTGGTCTTGGAAGACTACACCCGTAAGCTGTTTAAAAGAGGCAGCGAAATAGCTGCAAAACGTGGTCTTATTTTGGTAGACACCAAATATGAATTTGGTAAAACAAAAGCGGGTGAAATTGTACTTATTGATGAGATACACACCCCAGATTCTTCTCGTTATTTTTATGCAGAAGGCTACCAGCAAAGACAAGATGCCGGGGAGCCTCAAAAACAACTCTCAAAGGAGTTTGTGCGCCAATGGCTTATAGAAAATAATTTTCAAGGACTTGAAGGGCAAACAGTACCTGTTATGAGCGATGCCTATATCCAAACTGTTAGTGAGCGGTATATAGAACTGTATGAGAATATTACGGGTGAACCTTTTATTAAAGCGGAGGTTTCTAGTATTGAAACTAGAATAAAAGATAATGTTGCGGCATATTTTAACACCAAGTCATAGTTTATATTAGCATACAAAAAAGCGGCTGGTATAACGACTAGCCGCTTTTTATGATATATATGTACAAATATATTGTATTTAGTCTAAAAGAGAGGCGACTTTAGTCTCTAGTGCTCTTCCTCTTAAATCCTTGGCTATAATTACACCATTTTTATCCAGCAAAAAGGTAGCAGGTATAGATCGTACTCCATACTGCTTGGCAATTGGGTCTTGCCAAAATTGTAGGTTAGAAACATGAAACCAATCCATCTTATCTTTTTTAATAGCTTTTATCCAACGGTCCTTTTGTCCTGCTTTGTCTAGAGAGACACTAATAATATTTAAACCCTTGTCATGATACTTATTGTAAACGCGTACAACATTTGGGTTTTCTCTTCTACAAGGCCCACACCAAGACGCCCAAAAGTCTATAATGGTGTACTCTCCCATGGTGTCTTTTAAAGAAAGAGTATCACCTTGAGGTGTTTTTGCACTAAAGGAAGGAGCTTGTCCTCCAACATCACTGTTTTTTAAATTTTGTGCAGTGGCGGTTATTTCTTTGGCAATGCTAGTGCTACTAATTTTTGGACTAAAATTGGCTATAAGATCAGAGGCCTCTCTAGCATTTAATTGTTTTTGACTCAACATTTCTGAAACTAGTAACAAGGCAAAAATAGAATTTGGATTTTCTTTGGCGAAATTTTTCTTGAAAGCAACTTCGTCTCTTGTTACTATTACATTTTGCTGTTGTAATTTTTTGATAAGCGCGCCATCATTAACTTTTTTGGCTGCTCTGTATTTATCTGAAATGTCTGTTCTTAGTTTTGTTACTTTTCTTGAATTTTTAGCAAATGCTCTATATGAGTCATTTTGAAGGTTACCAGTTACAAAAGATGCCTGTATGCTGTCTTTATAAATCGTTGCCTTTAGATCTTCACTTTGTGGGAAGTAAGGAATACTACTATTATTAACAACCATAAAATACATAGAGGGTTCTGTTGTTGTTGGAAAGGTCCCAGAAAAGCTACCACTTTTAATAAACAAGGTGTCAATTACATTGGTACGGTTGTCTTTTAAAGAGTATATAATAACTTTTGAGCCATCTGCCAATCCCTCTGCGCTTCCACTAAGTGTATAGGAGTTTGTGTCTGTAGTACAGGCAAGTTGACTTAAAAGTAAAAGGGCTACAATTGCGTATTTCATCTTTGGGTTATTTTGTTTGTAAAAATAGTTGATTTTTTTCTTAAAATAAAACACTTTAAATATTAGTTAATTGCTTGTTTCATAGTGTTTTAGTGTTTACAATTCGTTGCTATATTTTTTTTGACCACTCATCATTAAATAAGCTTTTAAAAATCCATCTAGTTGGCCATTTAAAACTGCCTCAGGGTTAGAACTTTCATGACCTGTTCTTACATCCTTTACAAGTTTATAGGGTTGCAGTACATAGTTTCTAATTTGGCTTCCCCATTCAATGGCCATTTTACCATCTTCAATTTCTGCACGTTGGGCCTGTTGCTTGCGCAGTTCTGTCTCATACAACTGCGATTTAAGCATTTGCATAGCTTTTTCTCTGTTTTCAAGCTGTGATCTTGTTTCGCTGTTGTGGATTACAATACCACTTGGCTTGTGCGTTAAAATAGCTTTGGTTTCTACTTTATTGACGTTTTGTCCACCAGCACCACTACTACGAGCAAAATCCCAGGATATTTCTGAGGGGTTAATGGCAATCTCTATAGTATCATCAGCAAGAGGATATACGTATACACTTGCAAAACTGGTGTGGCGTTTTGCATTACTATCAAAAGGAGAGATACGCACCAAACGGTGCACGCCATTTTCGCTTTTTAACCAACCAAAAGCAAATTCGCCATCGATTTCTATGGTAACCGTTTTTACACCCGTTACATCTCCCGCCTGAAAATTTAGCTCTTTTACCTTAAAGCCATTTTTTTCTGCCCACATTAAATACATGCGCATTAGCATATTGGCCCAGTCACAACTCTCTGTACCACCGGCGCCAGCTGTAATTTGCAAAACAGCGCTCATGCTGTCTCCATCTTGGCCTAGCATATTTCTAAACTCAAGAGATTCTGTAAGTTCATTGGCCTGGGTAAAACGCTCCTCAAGTTGCTTTTGTGTTCCTTCTCCCTCTTTTAAAAACTCAAATAATACCTCTGTATCCTCCAGCAAAGAGAGCGCTATTTTGTAATCTGTAACCCATTTTTTTTTGGTGCGCAATAGCTTTACAAAGGCTTCTGCCTCTTTAGGTTTGTTCCAAAAATTTGGATCAAAGGTTTTTTCCTCATCATTGCTTATCTCTATTTCTTTGCCAGCAATGTCAAAGATATTGCCTTAACGACTCTATTCTAGAGCGAAGGTCTTGGAGTTGGTCTGTTATAATCATATAGATTTTATTTGAAATCTTCTTTTAAACCCTTTGCAGGTAAGAATTGTAAAAATACAAGTATTGATTTTCAGAAAAAAGAAAAGCATTACAAACAAAAGTAAAATGAGTTATTACTATCTTTATATTTTTAAAAATCAAACCCTTATTTCATCTTTATTTTGCTAGTTGTGGCTTTGCCAACTAACTATCTCAACTAAGATACGAGCATTACACATAATAAAAATAGACCATGATTATAGATTTAAGAAGTGATACTGTTACAAGGCCAACTCCAGGAATGCTTGATGCCATCATGAGCGCCAAAACAGGAGATGATGTGTATAAAGAAGATCCTACGGTAAATGTCCTTGAACAAAAAATGGCGTCCCTTTTTGGTATGGATGATGCCCTGTTTTTTCCAACAGGAAGTATGGCCAATCAAGCAGCCATTAAATTACACACCCAGCCCTCACACCAGCTTATTTGTGATAAATGGGCTCATGTATACAATTATGAAGGGGGAGGCGTCTCTTTTAACAGTGGGGTGTCTTGTAAGCTGGTTGATGGGCATAGAGGCATGATCACAGCCAAGCAAGTAGAAGAGAATATCAACCCTCCAGATTTTTATCACAGCCCACTAACCACCTTGGTGTGTTTAGAGAACACAACCAATAAAGGGGGAGGCGCCTGTTATGAACTAGATGAGATAATAAAAATTAAAAAAGTGTGTCAAGATAATGACCTAGGGCTTCATCTTGATGGCGCGCGTTTAATGAATGCCATTGTTGCTAACAATGAAGACACAAAGCAGTATGGCAGCTTGTTTGACACCATTTCTGTTTGTTTAAGTAAAGGCCTTGGCGCTCCCATGGGAACCGTTTTAATCGGGAAATCTTCTTTGATGAAAAATGCCATTAGAGTTAGAAAAGTACTGGGAGGTGGTATGAGACAGGTAGGCTTTATGGCTGCTGCAGGTCTGTATGCCATGGAGCATCAACTACAACGCTTACAAGAAGATCATACAAAGGCAAAACAAATTGCCACACTTCTGCAAAGCTTGCCGTACATAAAAAAAGTAGAACCCACCCAAACCAATATTGTAATTTTCTACATGCAAGATGATTTTAATCAAGATGATTTTATAGGTGCCTTGGCCGCCCAAAATATCCGTATTAGTGATATGGGCCAAGGAAAACTACGTGTAGTTACTCATCATGATTATACAGATAGCATGCACAGTAAGTTTCTAGACATCCTTTCTAGCTATTTAAATTAACATTTAGTTTACCAATGTACTAGCTGGGGTTACCATTTAATAACCTCAAGCTACAAACAGCTATTGGTTGACTTTAAATTGTATGATCTAATGGCAACAATTAGTTTTTAATTTCTTGTAAAAGCAGTAATTTTACCCCTAGACAAAAGATATCTTATCTTATGAAAAAAAGCACCCTCCTTGGCCTTGTGTCACTATTTTTGATGCTGACTTGTAACGATGTTAACACCACACATACCCCTATGAATCATACCCCTCCAACTGTAGATAAAATTGCTAAAAACATTGAAAAACATGGTGATGTTAGACAAGACGGCTATTATTGGTTAAACGAAAAAGAAAATCCAGAGGTTATAGATTACCTGGAGCGTGAAAATGATTATTACCAAAAAATGACCGCGCATACCAAAGATTTTCAAAAGGATTTATTTGAGGAAATGAAGGCTAGAATTAAAGAAGACGATGCCTCATTACCTTATAAACTCAATGGATATTTCTATATCACACGTTTTGAAAAGGGGAAAGATTATCCTATTTACACCCGTAAAAAAGACAGCCTTGAAGCACCAGAAGAAATATTATTTGATGTCAACCAAATGGCTAAAGGTCATTCATACTATAACCTAAGAGGAATTTCTATAAGTCCAGATAATACGATGGCTAGCTTTGGTGTAGACACCTTGAGTAGAAGAAAGTATACCATATATATTAAAAATTTGGTCACGGGTAAATTAATGCAAGAGGAGATACCCTTAACCACAGGTAGCGCCACCTGGGCCAATGATAATAAAACTCTTTTTTATTCTAAAAAAGACGAACAAACACTTCGTTCAAATCAAATATTTAAGCACACCCTTGGTCAAGACCCTACAGATGACCATAACGTATTTACAGAAGAGGATGAAACCTTTAATACTTTTGTGTACAAAACAAAATCAAAAAAATACATCGTTATTGGAAGTTTAAGCACCTTATCTTCAGAATATCAAATTCTTGATGCAAATACGCCAAATGAAACCTTTAAGATATTTCAGCCAAGAGAGAGAACGCTAGAGTACAACATAGCTCATTACCAGGATAGTTTTTATATTGTCACAAATAAAGATGGTGCTACCAACTTTAAATTAATGAAAACTCCAGAAGATAAAACCTCTAAAGACAATTGGGTAGATGAAATTTCTCACAGAGATGATGTACTTCTAGAAGATATTGAAATATTCAAAGACTATCTAGTGGTAGAAGAGCGCTCAAATGGCTTGAACCAAATGCACATAAAAAGGTGGGACAACACAAAGCAATATTTCCTTCCTTTTGATAATGAAACGTATAGGGCATCAGCGATGTCAAACCCAGAGTTTGATTCTCAAACACTGCGGTATGGATATGCATCTTTAACCACACCTTCTTCTATTATTGATTTTAATATGGATACACAAGAAAAAACAGTTTTAAAGCAAACAGAAGTACTTGGGGGTTCTTTTAATAAAGATAATTACGAGTCTAAACGTATCTGGGCCACCGCTGAGGATGGAACCAAAGTGCCCATTTCAATGGTGTATAAAAAAGGAATAAAAATGGATGGTACAAATCCTTTTTTGATGTATGGCTACGGCTCATATGGGGCCACTATCGACCCTTACTTTTCTACCACACGTTTAAGTTTGTTAGATAGGGGCTTTATTTTTGCGATAGCACATATTCGTGGAGGACAGTACTTGGGCAGATCATGGTATGAAGATGGAAAACTCTTGAAAAAGAAAAATACCTTTACAGATTTTATAGATGCATCCAAACACGTGATAGATAAGGGATATACCTCTGCAGCTCATTTGTATGCGCAGGGAGGCTCTGCAGGTGGACTTTTGATGGGAGCTGTCGTAAATCTAGCTCCAGAATTGTATAACGGGGTCATTGCCTCAGTCCCTTTTGTAGATGTTGTTACCACCATGCTAGATGACACCATACCCTTGACAACCGGAGAATATGATGAGTGGGGAAATCCAAACGATGAGCAGTATTATCAGTACATGAAATCATACTCTCCCTATGATAATGTTAAAGCACAATACTATCCAAATATGTTTGTCACCACAGGTTTGCATGATAGCCAAGTGCAGTACTTCGAACCTGCCAAATGGGTAGCGCGTCTTCGAGAATTTAAAACAGATAATAACGTACTGTTTTTGGATGTTAACATGGATGCAGGACACGGCGGAGCCTCTGGACGTTTTGAGGCTTTAAAAGAGGTGGCTAAAGATTATGCCTTCCTTTTTGATTTAGAGCACATAAGCAAATAATTATATTTATGTATCTTTGCTAAGCATACAAAAGATCGCAAAATACAGAGGTTGTAATGTAATTAATTTATGACAAAACAAATCAAAGCACATAAAAATATACTATCACTCATAGGTAACACACCACTTATTGAGCTTCATAAGATAACTGCTGGTTTTAAGGGTAATTTTTACGCCAAAGTAGAAGCCTTTAATCCAGGACACTCCTCAAAAGACAGAATAGCTTTATATATTATTGAGCAGGCAGAAAAAAAAGGAATTTTAAAACCTGGAGATACTATTATTGAAACAACCAGCGGCAATACTGGTTTTAGTATTGCAATGGTAAGTATCATTAAAGGATATAAATGTATTTTGGCTGTGAGCTCAAAATCTTCTAAAGATAAAATAGATATGCTCAAAAGCATGGGAGCGCAGGTACATGTTTGTCCTGCCCACGTCAGTGCAGATGATCCTAGATCCTATTATGAGGTGGCTAAATCCATTCACAAAAACACACCTGGTTCTGTATATATAAACCAGTACTTTAATGAATTAAATACCCAGGCTCATTACCAAACAACAGGAAAAGAAATCTGGGAACAAACAAATGGACAAATAACTCATTTTGTCGCATGCAGTGGCACAGGTGGAACCATCTCCGGGATTGCGCGATATTTAAAAGAGCAAAATCCGAGGGTTCAAGTTATAGGTATTGATGCCTATGGCTCTGTTTTAAAAAAATACCATGAAACACGCCAGGTAGATAAAGATGAGATTTATCCCTACAGAATAGAAGGCCTGGGTAAAAACTTAATCCCTACAGCAACAGATTTTGATAGTATTGATCGTTTTGTAAAAGTTACAGATCATACCAGTGCTCTTACAGCTCGTGAGCTTGCCACTACAGAAGGTCTTTTTGTTGGTTACACAAGTGGTGCTGCAATGCAAGGACTAAAACAATTAAACCAAGAGGGTGTTTTTGATGCCAAAAGCAATATTGTAGTTGTATTTCCAGATCATGGATCAAGATACATGAGTAAAATATATAGTGATAGTTGGATGCAAGAACAAGGATTTCTAGACACCCAAAAGCAACCTTTGGATGCTATCTCTAAATTAAAGTAGATATTTCTATCTCTCAAATTTAAATGCTGTAATATAACATGTTACAGTTTTTTTTATGCAACTAATTTAGTTACTAAAAATCCAGTTCCAATAATTGTATTTCTGCATATGTACCACTTTGTTTTTTGTTCACAAATTTTACAATTCCAACAAAAAATTAACTATGCAAAGAGAATTAAATTGATTAATTTTGTGGTGAATTTTCAAACCAACATGTTGTAATGAAAGATTTATTTGATAAGATATACAAAGACAAAGGACCTCTAGGAAAGTGGGCAGAAGTTGCAGAAGGATATTTTGTGTTTCCAAAATTAGAGGGTCCTATT
>Ga0206125_10001761_pt1 | contig 24407 bp, 22 predicted proteins | sample Helgoland_Spring_4_FD_148598 | JGI IMG/M metagenome (GOLD analysis project Ga0206125, IMG submission 148598) | Pelagic subsurface seawater microbial communities from Kabeltonne, Helgoland, North Sea - Helgoland_Spring_Bloom_20160331_1 | ecosystem: Environmental > Aquatic > Marine > Epipelagic ... | reverse complement strand
TAAAAGATGAAAAACCTCCAACAATCAATGGTGATGGTAAGCAGACAAGAGATTTTACGTTTGTAGATAATGCCGTTCAAGCCAACATTAAAGGCTTTTTTGCTTCAGATAAAGCAAAAAATAATGTGTTTAATGTGGCCTGTGGAGAACGAATTGATTTGAATTATTTATGGGATGTATTAAAATCTTCTGCAAATTCAGAGTTGAATGCAACATATGGAGCACCGAGGTTAGGTGATGTTAGAGACTCATTGGCCAACATTGCTAAAGCTCAAAAACTGATGGGCTATCAGCCTCAATTCACGGTTCGTGAGGGATTAAAAATTACTTGGGATTGGTTTAAAAACCAGTAGAAAAAAATAGTAGTTTTAATAATTTCATTCTCATCTCGCATTTGTTAACTTAGTCATTAATTTAAATACCTCGGTTTGGACACAGATATCGAAGATGATTGGTTGTATACTATTTCTTCAAAAAGAAAACTAATAGACCTTAACTTCAAAGAAATATGGCAGTATAAAGACTTACTGTTTTTGTTTGTAAAGCGTGACATTGTAACACTATATAAACAAACTATTCTTGGGCCACTTTGGTATTTAATCCAACCGTTGTTCACTTCCGTAGTTTTCACTTTGGTTTTTAACAACCTTGGGGATATTAAGACAGGAGGGATTCCTCCGTTTTTATTTAATTTGGCCGGAATCACAGCATGGAATTATTTTAAAGACTGCCTAACGAATACCTCTAATACGTTTACTAAGAATCAGAATATTTTTGGAAAGGTCTATTTTCCACGGGTAATTTTACCCATGTCTATAACCATATCTAATCTTTTAAAATTTGGAATTCAGTTATTGATTTTTGTCGGATTCTATATCTATTATTATATGTTTGGTCATGATTTTGGTATTAATAGTAGTTTGTTATTGTTTCCAGTGTATGTAATCATGATGGGATTGCTGGGTTTAGGACTTGGTATGGTGTTTTCATCATTAACTACAAAGTATAGAGATTTAACGGTGCTACTCACCTTTGCTGTGCAATTATTGATGTATTTGTCGGCTGTGCCTTATCCATTATCAGAGGCCAACGCAAAATTTCCTGCAATAGTAGCTAAAATTGTAGAATATAACCCACTAACGCAGATTATAGAAGGCTTTAGATTTATGCTATTAAATACAGGATCCTTTGACTTAAGTAAATTTATGTATACTTTAATCTTAAGTATAGTCATCTTTCTATTAGGATTAATTATATTCAATAGAACCGAAAAACAGTTTATAGATACCGTTTAATATGTCAGATATCATACTTAAGGTAGAAAATATAAGTAAACAATACCGACTAGGATTGGTAGGTACTGGCACCTTAAGTCATGACCTAAAACGCTGGTTCTATAAGGTGAGAGGAAAGGAAGATCCCTATTTAAAAATTGGAGATACCAACGATAGAAGTCAAAAAGCGGAAAGTGATTATGTGTGGGCGCTCAAGGATATTAATTTTGAAGTAAAGCGTGGCGAAGTTCTTGGTATTATCGGTAAAAATGGAGCTGGTAAATCTACCTTGTTAAAAATATTATCTCGAGTAACAAGTCCTACAACAGGTACCATTAAAACAAAAGGACGTATTGCCTCATTATTAGAAGTTGGTACAGGGTTTCATCCGGAATTAACAGGAAAAGAAAATATCTATCTCAATGGTGCTATTTTGGGTATGACAAAAGCCGAAATAAAGGTAAAAGAGCAGGAGATAATAGATTTCTCTGGTTGTGAGCGTTATATAGATACCCCTGTAAAGCGTTACAGTTCTGGTATGCGTGTACGATTGGCCTTTGCCGTAGCCGCATTTTTAGAACCCGATATTTTAGTAGTAGATGAGGTCTTGGCTGTTGGTGATGCTGAGTTTCAGAAAAAGGCTATTGGTAAAATACAGGATATCTCAAAAGGAGATGGACGTACAGTGTTGTTTGTAAGTCATAATATGGGAGTGATTCAGAGTTTATGTGATGAAACAATATTATTACACAATGCGAAATTTGTAGAAAAAGGGAGAACAAAATCGGTCATTAATACATATTTGAAACAGACCGTTGGCTACAATGCTACTTTTAAGTTTGATAAACCTAAGAACAATGATGTCGAAGCCTTTGCCACAGAATTATCTATATTGGATTTAAGCGGAAAGCTAATGAGAGAAATTCCTATTGGTAAACCTTGGATGGTAAGGTTATGTTTTACTGTACGCAGAGAAATTAGTAATTTAATAATTGGTCTTGGAATGACAGATATGTTAGATTCTCCTATTAGAACATCATGGACTCCTCCAGATAACTTGAAGCCTGGTAACTATGTGGTTGAATTTATTGAGGACAGTATCGTATTTAATCATAATCAGTATAAATTAAAAATTGGTATTTCAAAGGGGTTTCACTCTATCCAATATATTGATAATGATATTTATATTACAATTTCTGAAGTGGTTCATAGTCAGGATAAAACAGTTTTAACAAACAGAAACGGTATATTCTCAAATCAAATGAAAATGAATGTTTATAAACAATAAAATGTAGATAAATTAATATGTTGTTCTTTAGAATAAAACAAAAATTGAAGAGATGTTTCCAGAATTTATCTTTTGATGATTTTAAAAAGATATCATATTCTCAATGCGGAGAAGATTTAATTGTCAGTTTTATTTTCAATCGATTAGGGATTTTAAATCCAAATTACATAGACATTGGGGCACATCACCCCTATAAATTGAGTAATACCGCATTTTTTTATGAATCTGGATCAAGAGGAATTAATATTGAACCAGACCCAGAATTATTTGTTGCATTTACTAAACATAGGAAAGAAGATGTTAATCTTAACATAGGAATTAGTGATTCAAATTCAGAAAAAGACTTTTATGTTATAAGTTCTTCTACCTTAAATACGTTTTCAAGAAAAGACGCTGAAAATTATCGTAAGGAAGGTAATTATACTATTAAGGAAGTAAAAACCATACCGGTTAGAACATTAGCTTCCATTTTGAATGAAAAATTCAGTGGTAAGTTTCCTCAATTTCTTAGTTTAGATGCTGAAGGAATTGATGAACTAGTTATACGGTCTATTGATTTTGAAAAAAACTATCCTATTGTAATCTGTGTAGAGACTATTTCTTTTTCTACCAGTGGGCATGGTATTAAGAATGAAAAGTTAATTAAGTACATAATAAATAAAGGCTATTTAAATTATGCTGACACTTACATTAATACAATTTTTGTACGTGAAAAGTTGTGGAAATTATAAGTTAGAAATTTTTTAAATGAATATAAAAAATAAATTAAAATCTATATTTGGAATTAATCTAATAGAAACAATAGATGTTGGGAGATCTAACGAAAAAGTAAGGAAACAGTGGATTGAAAAAACTTTAAAAAGTATACCTGAGGGAAGCAAAATATTAGATGCAGGTGCTGGTCAACAACAGTACAAAAAGTTTTGTGCTCATTTAAATTATGTATCTCAAGATTTTGCAGAATATAATCCCAAAGAATTAATGACTGGATTGCAAAAGACAAAATGGGATTACGGATCACTAGATGTTGTCTCAGACATTGCTTCTATTCCTTGCGATGATAATTCATTTGATGTTTTGATGTGTACAGAAGTGTTGGAACATGTTGTTAATCCTAGAGAAGCGATTAAAGAGTTTTCGAGATTATTAAAAATAGAAGGACTTTTGATTCTGACTGCACCATTTTGCAGTCTAACCCATTTTGCGCCTTATCATTTTTACTCTGGTTTTAATTCGTTTTTTTATAAAACTGAATTAGAGGCCAATAATTTTGAAATACTAGAGATAATCGCAAATGGAAATTACTTTGATTATTTAGCACAAGAAATAAATAGATTGCCTAAAATATCTAAGCAGTATAGTGATGTTAATTTGAGTCCATCTGTAGTAAATAACTTAAATAAATTAAAGAAAACACTTAAAAGTCTTTCTCAGAAAGACACCAATTCATCTGAGTTGTTATGTTATGGTTATCATGTATTAGCGAAAAAGAAATGATTATAATTAGATTGAAAGGGGGTTTGGGAAATCAAATGTTTCAATTCGCAATTGGGCATATTATGTCTATAAAGAATAATTGTTCTTTGAAAATTGACACTCAGTTTTTCGACCTAAGTAAAACGGATGCTAATGTAACTGCCAGAGATTTTGAGCTTGATATTTTTTCAATTGATTATGTTTTGGCTAACCAAAATGATTTATTAACCTATAATAAGCTTTCTGTAGTTAATCGCATCAAAAAAAAACTAGGGTTTAATTATCCTAAAAAGTATAATCAATCTTCTTCTGAATACCAAAAGGATCTTTTTTTATTTAAACCTCCAGTTTTTATAAATGGATATTTTCAAAGTTATAAATATTATCAAGGCTATGAAAAAAATTTGAAAGAACTATTCTCATTTTCCGTAAACGTTTTTCAGGAAAAAAACCTTGAGATATTAAACCTAATAGAAACAGCTACTACAGTATCTGTTCATATAAGAAGAGGTGATTATGTTAAGAGTTTAAAGGTGAGCCAAAAGCATGGTGTTTGCAGTATAGAGTATTATCTAAATGCAATAAAACTGCTTTCTAATAAATATGATAACCTAAAATTTATATTTTTTTCGGATGAATGTGATTGGGCAATAAATACCTTTAGTCATATAGCAATTGATAAGATTTTCGTAAATCACAATATTGGAAATGAAAGTTGGAAAGATATGTGTTTAATGAGTAAGTGTAATCATAATATCATTGCTAACAGCTCATTTAGTTGGTGGGCAGCCTGGTTAAATACTTACCCTGAAAAGACGGTAATTACCCCAAAACGATGGTTTACAAACAGCAATAAGAATACGAATGATTTAATACCTCTAGAATGGATTCAGTTGTAAGAGAGAATCCCAAAATAACAGTTTTGATGCCAGTTAATAATTGTGCTCAATATATAGAAGAAGCTGTTGAAAGTATTTTGAATCAAACATTTAAAGACTTTGAGTTTTTAATCATAGACGATGCCTCAACTGATAATACGGTGTCTATTATTAAACGATATTCAGATTCAAGAATTATATTAATTCAGAAGTCTAAAAATACTGGTCTTACAAGTAATTTAAATTATGGTATATCTATTGCTAGAGGCAAATTTATTGCCAGAATGGATGGTGATGATATTAGTTTACCAGAACGTTTTGAAAAGCAAATAAATTATCTAGAAAATCATCCTGAAGTTGTTGTTTGTGGTACTGATTATAAAATTATTGGGACTGATGTTATAAAAAATGTTCCAAATAATCACGAAGATATAAAAGTTAAATTATTATATGGGAGCTGTATTTGTCATCCAACAGTTATGATCCGGAATAGTATTTTATATGAAAATAATATAACCTACAATATAAAATTAGAAATTGCACAAGATTATAATCTTTGGGTTAAATTATTGCAATATGGACGTTTACATAACTTATCAGATGTCTTATTAGATTATAGGATCCACCCGAAACAGCTTTCAAAAATAAATAGATTATCTCAACAACTTAATGGAATTGATACAAAATTTCTTTTATTAAAAAATTTAGATATTAAATTCGACTTAAAAGAACAAGATATTATTAAAAGAATATTTATTTCTATAAAGTTGGAAAAAGAAATACTGAACTATAAAGAAATTATCTTTTTTGTAAACAAAATAAAACAAAAGCTAATACAAGGGAATAAATCTAGGTTTTTTAATGAAAATGGATTTGATAAGTATTTAAATTATTTGCAAAATATAATAATCAAAGATTATTTTTTTTATAGAGAGAAGTATAAGCCGATAATTTTTATACATTATATAACTTTTAATAAAAAATATAATTTTAGGCTATCTTTTATAAATGAAATTAAATTATTGATTAAGTCATTAGTATTTTATAAAAAAGATATAACACTGAACAGAGATTAAATAAGTATTAATGAAAACTTTAATAAAGAAAATATTGCCCATATGGTTAGTTGAAATCCTTAAAATAAGAAGAAGAAAAAACATCTTTACAAACAAATCAATAAGTGAAACTTTCACATATATAAATGAGAAAGAATATTGGCAAAGTGAAGAAAGTGTTTCTGGTGATGGCTCAGAGGTAGAAGTAACTGAGGAGTTAATTAAGCGATTGAACGAATTTCTTAAGAAAAAGGATATAGATTTTATTTTAGACATTCCATGTGGAGATTTTAATTGGATGCAGAATGTTAATTTGGCAAACCTCGATTATATTGGTGGTGATATTGTAAATTTATTGATAGACAAAAATAATGACGAGTATAAGAATGATGCGATAAACTTTGAAGTTTTAGACATAACAAGTAGTAATCTGCCCAAAGTTGATTTAATTTTTTGTCGTGATTGTTTAGTGCACTTATCGTACAAGAATATATATAAGTCTTTGGTAAACATTAAAAAAAGTAAAAGTAAATATCTACTCACAACATCTTTTTTTAGGTGTGAAGAAAATAAGGATATTATTACGGGTGAGTGGCGCAAACTTAATTTTGAAATCGCTCCATTTAATTTTAAAAAACCATTGCATGTTATAGATGAAAAGTATACTAAGAAAGGATTTAAATACTCGGATAAAACCATGTGCCTCTGGAAAATTAGCGATATTTCAATACCTTTTCGATTAAAATTGTATTATTGGTTAACCTAATAACTATTGGTTAGTATGAAATCTATAAAAGTTGTACAACTTTTTGAAACATATGGCGAATTTTACCAACCCTATATTCCGCCTGTCATAGATGCTTTGCGAGCAATCCCTAATTTAATTATAGAAGTAGATGCTTACAAAAAGGGATTGAATAATACGGTGAATTACATTCCTGGGTATTATCATAGACGTTTAAAAGGATCCTTCTATAACTTATTTAACTCTCATAAATCAAAATTGAATTATGTTGAAAGGAAATATCTTAAAAACAAAATAGATATTGTGCATATTCAGCATTCATTTTTACATAAAAAAGTGAAAGGACTTCTCGAAATTCCAAAGTCTGAGAGGCCTAAAATAGTTGTTACTTTGCGAGGTGCAGATACTTATTTGAAACCCTGGAGAGATAAGCATTGGAAAGGTTTTTACAATTCATATGGGCAAGAAGTAGATGCCTTTATTACGATGTCTCAGCATCAGAAAAATTATATGAAAAAATGGGGAATAGACGCTGGTAAAATACACGTCATTCCTATTTCATACGGACAACCCTTCGATATTTCTAAGAGGTCAGTAGATCCCAATGAAATTAAAATTATTTCGGCTTTTAGGATGTGTTGGGAGAAGAATATTGAGGGAAATATACGAGTAGTGAAACATCTAGACTCAAAAGGAATTAAGGTTGTTTATAGCATTTATGGAAGTGGAAAAGACGCTAGTCAGGTCCCTTATTTAATAGATAAATATAATTTAAAGCATTGTGTTTTTTATAAGGGTGATATTGCTAATGATGCATTGAAAAGTGAGTTAAAACATCACGACTTTTATTTACAATTAAGCCATTCGGAATCATTAGGTATGTCTGTCATTGAGGCTCAAACTTTAGGTCTACCAGCTATAGTTTCTGACAGTGATGGATTACCAGAGGTTATACAACACAATCAAACAGGTTATAATGTAAAACCATATGATGTTGAAGAAGCTTCAGAATATATAGAAATGCTGTGGAAAAATCCAAAACTTTATAGAGAGTTTTCGCAAGCAGCAATTATTAATAGTCAAACTAAATATTCTATTTCAAAAGAAGTTGAGCTATTGCAATCCTTATATCAATCATTAACTAATAGTTAATATGTGCGGACTCCTAGGTGAATATTCATTTTCAACAGAACTTACAAATCCTAAAGAATTTGGAGATTTACTAGAACTATCTGTACACCGTGGACCAGACTCTACGAAAACTTATGTAGACAAAAAGTTTCAATTAGGTTTCAATCGCTTGGCACTATTAGATTTATCAGCCGCAGGAGAACAACCTAAAATTAGTCCTTCTAACAGATACCATCTGGTTTTTAATGGTGAGATTTATAATTATAAATTAATTCAAAAAAAGTACAATTTAAAGAATCTAAAATCAACTTCAGATACTGAGGTGTTACTGCACTTAATTGATAAGTTAGGCGTTATAGAATCTTTAAAAGTTCTCAACGGAATGTTTGCCATTGCGGTTATTGACACTAAAGAAAATATTACATATCTGGCAAGAGATTTCGCAGGGATAAAACCTCTGTTTTATGGAAAAAATAAAAATGGGTTAGTATTTGCTTCACAGTTTGATCAAATATTTAAACATCCTTGGTTTAAAAGTGTTTTGGCTTTACGACCAGATATGGTAAAAGAGTATTTTGCTTTTGGATACATGCAAGCTCCAAATACGATATATAAATCCATATATCAAGTCAATCCAGGAGAATGTATAGTTATTAATTCTAAAGGTCATAGTAATACATACCTCATAAAGAGGTTTAAAAAAAATCCTGATTTATCTAATAGAAAATACGAGCTTAATTCAATTAAAGATAAATTGCTAAAAGCTGTGGAATTACAGTCCTATAGTGATAGATCTTTAGCATCTTTTTTAAGTGGTGGAATTGACAGTTCTTTAATTGTTAGTTATGCTAAGAAAATAAAAAATGACATTGAAGCCTTTACACTAAAAGTAGATAGTGACCAATATAATGAGAGTGATTTTGCCCAGGTGTATGCTAAACATTTAAATGTGAAGCAGAAACTAGTCAAAGCAAAAAATGAAGACATATTACATATAGTTGATGAGCATTTTGCTGCGTTCTCAGAGCCTTTTGGAGATTATTCAAGTATACCAACCTATTTGGTTACAAAACGTACAAAAAACTACCATACGGCAATGTTGTCCGGAGATGGCGGAGATGAACTATTTTGGGGCTATCCCAGAATGTATGATTTCTTAAAAAAGAGGTGGTGGTTTATATTACCTTTATTTTTAAGGAAAATATTAGTTAGAATCACTAACAAACTGAGAATTACAAATACATATGCGCCATTTTTTAGTAGCTTAGATATGTTTTGGATGTCTAAGCATATGAAGCTTCCTAAAGAACTACTGGACCCTATTTTTAATCAAAGTATATCTGAAGAGATGCAGAATTTTTTTAAGCTGGGAAAAGATAAAAAGTATAAAACCTTAAAGAATTTTATGCGATGGAATGAGTTTTATGGCCATATGCAACGGATTTTGATAAAGGTGGATAGAACAAGTATGAAAAACAGTTTGGAAGTCAGAGTGCCTTTTTTAGATAAACATGTTATTGATGAAGCATGGCAGTCCAATTTTTCAATACACAAATTGAGCCAGTTAAAATTGCCGCTTAAAGAACTCGTAAAACAGGAAATTCCTGAGCAACTTCTTATGCGAAAGAAAAAAGGATTTTCGGTACCGATAGAAGAATGGTTTCGGTCACAACTGAAACAAGATTTAATTGAAAAAACAATTGATATGAGTATTTATGGAAATGCTTATTTTAATGAAAACCCATTAAAACAGTATGTCAAAGATTTTCTTGATTATAAACATGATAATGGCTGGGGAATCTGGCATATTTATGCATGGCAAAATTGGGCTATAAAGTCTAAGTTAATTGAACTATGAAAAAACTAAACATCATAATGTTTGATGGTAGTTTTAAGACAACTGCTTTTATAAATCGGCTAACGGTTGGCTTAACTCATAAGAATCACAGACTTCATATCATTGGCTTTAATACCGATTGCAGTGAAAAAATTAAGGGTGTTAATTATATAGATCTTGGAAATGAAGACAACAAGCTTAATTTTATTTATGTAAGCCTAAAACTGATATGTCTTTCGTTATTTAAATCTGATGGACTGTCTAGATTATTAAAGGTTGTAAAAGCCATCATTAAATCTGATGGAAGTACCTTAAAACGAATGAATGTTTTGAATAGTGTTTATTCTTTAAATACAGATATCCTTCACATTCAATGGCCCTCTTTATTACCATTTTGTGAAGATGTCTTAGGTAAAACTAATTGTAAAATACTATTAAGTCAACGTGGCTATCATATTAATGTGAGACCATTTATAGATGAGGAAAACAATACTGTCTTAAAAAAATGGTATCCAAATATTGATGGTTTTCATTCCGTCAGTCATGCAATTAAGGAAAAAAGTAAACTAATTTATAATTCGATTAATAAATTAGATAAGGTCATTTATTCCGGAATCGATTGTAATTCTATTCCTTATCAAAAAATTTATTCTAAGGGTTCGGTTTTAAAAATAATTTCAGTGGGTAGGCCACATTGGATCAAGGGCTATGCATTTATACTAAAGGTTTGCAAGGAATTAAAAAACCGAAAGTTAGATTTTCAATACACCATAATTGGGGCAAAAGCTAATGAAGAATTAACATATTTAGTGGAGGAATATGGACTTATTAATAATGTTACACTCACATCAAAACTACCACAAAACGAAGTCTTTGATATGATGAGGGAATCATCTCTATTTTTACTATCAAGCGTTGAAGAAGGTCTTGCCAATGTCGTTATTGAAGCTATGGCCATAGGAATTCCTGTAATCAGTACAAATGTTGGAGGCATGTCAGAACTTGTTATCCATAATAAAACAGGTTGGTTAGTGCCATTTAACGATATACAGGCATTCGTCAAGGAAATAGAGTCATTTAATAATTTTGATACTTCTGATATTGATACTGTTAGATTGGCAGCTCGGAAAAAAGTAGAAGAGCAGCACAACATTGATACTATGATTTCTGAATTTGAATCTCTTTATTACCAATGTTTAGATTAAATTTAGCTCTGAAACATGAATACTATTAAGACAGATATAATTCCTCATAAACCGAGCTTTGCCAAGCTAGATGTCCCTAAGGAACTAAATTATGAAGCTATATGTGTATTTGTGGCTATCGGGTTTTTTTTAGATCAGGATTGCTATTATAAAGACGACATTTGCTTAAGGCCCGCTACAATAAATACTATTGATGACAAAGGTGTTTTAATAGATAGTAAGCCCTGGTTTAAGTGGCATTATACTCCCAGAGAAATCAATAAAAACGAGGCATTAAAAGAGTTTACAGATTTGTTTGAAACTATTATTGATAAACAAACCCAATCAAAAAAAGTAATTCTCCCCTTATCCGGTGGTTTAGATAGCAGGTCACAAGCGGTGGCATTACAACAATTAGGAAAAAAGGTGAGATCGTATAGTTATCATTTTGAGAACGGTTATAATGAAAGTAAAATCTCTGAAGCCATAGCTAAGGTCTGTAATTTTGAATTCGAAAAATTTGAGATTTCAAAAGGCTATTTATGGACATCTATTAAATCTCTGGCAAAGATCAATGGATGCTATTCAGAATTTACACATCCAAGACAGATGGCTGTTGTAGATCAACTAAAGTCCAAAGGTGAGATATTCTCATTAGGGCATTGGGGAGATGTGTTGTTTGATTCTACAACAGATAAACAGTTAACTGAAGATGAGGAAGTCAATTTAATTTTAAAAAAGATTATTAAAAAAGGGGGTCTGCAATTAGCGTCTCAACTCTGGAATTCATGGTCACTTAAAGGTGAGTTTGAAGCGTATTTAAAACGTAGAGTAAAATCGCTATTAGATGATATTGACATAAACAATTCAAGTGCAAAAATAAGAGCCTTTAAGTCGTTGTATTGGGCTCCAAGGTGGACCTCTGTGAATCTATCCATATTTGAAACTGTGGCACCAATAAGCCTTCCTTATTATGACAACAGGATGTGTGAATTTGTTTGTACGATTCCTGAATCCATTCTGGCAAACAGACAATTACAAATTGCCTATATAAAAAAAAGAAATACTGTAGTGTCAAAAATTACATGGCAGGAGCATCAACCTTTTAATCTATATAATTATAGATATAATAAAGCACCATTTAATTTACCAACTAGAATTATGAGTAAATTAAAAAGGACTATAAATTCAATTTTTGGTAAACCATATGTACAGCGAAATTGGGAATTACAATTCGTAGGTAAACATAATGATCTTCATTTACAAAACTATCTTTTCAATACTGGTTTAGACCAATTAATTCCTGAATCTATTATAAATGAAACGTATTCAAATTTTAAGGATGTTAATCAATTAGAGTTTGCGCATCCTGTAAGTATGCTATTAACCTTATCTTTATGGCAATCTAGTTTCAATGACACATAGGCCCATCAATATATTATTTACCATTCCAAATTTTAAAACGGCTGGTAGTCAATATGTCTTATTATCTATAATAAAGGGCTTAGATACGTCTCAATTTAATATTTATGTGGCCGTTGAAAACCATCCAGATTCAATGCCGTCTATAATTTTAAAAGAACAGCAAATACATCTCAATTATTCTGGTAGAACGTTAAAAGACGCCACATATTTAGCTAAGATTTTAAAACAAAACCATATTGATATTTTACACTCCTGGGATTATAAGTCTGAGATTGTTGAAGCACTTGCATGTCGTTTAAGTCGTGTCAAATATGTTTTTACTAAAAAGAATAATTCCTGGTCTAAAAAGTGGCATTTAAAAAGCGTTTTAGCACACCAGATTGCCTACGATAATCCAGAAATGGCAGTGCGTTTTTTTAATCCTAAGTATTTAAAGAATAAAACGTCGTTTATACCTCATGGAGTTGATATAAATAAGTTTGTGCCTGTAATAAAACCAAAAGGACAGCGGTTTAATCTTTGTTGCATTGGGAATATTGTAGCTAACAAAAATCAAGCTGATATTCTTCTGGCATTAAGCCAATTACCAGATCATATTCATCTCAATTTATATGGTAGAGAGGATAAAGATTATAGAGACTTTCTTGATTCAATACTTAAAACCAAGAACTTACAAGAACGTGTTCATTTTAATGGATTTATTAAGAATGAAGATATTCCAGCTGTTTTAAATCAGCAAGATTTGTTTGTTTTAGCATCTAAGCAAGAGGGCTTGCCAGTTTCAATTTTAGAAGCTTTGGCTTGTGGAATACCTGTATTGAGTTCAGACTCTGGTGGTGGTGCCTCTTACATCTTGGAAGATGACAATGGCGGACTACTATTTACGTCTGTAAACCAGTTAATTGAACATATAAATCTTTTGGAAAAAGATTCGGCCTTATATAAATCCTTTTCAAAAAAAGCAGTACGCAATGTAAGAGAACGTTTTTCGTTACATAAAGAAATATGTGCCTACAAAGATTTATATTTGAAAGTGCTTATAAGTTAGCAAAGCACTAAACTTAAATTGTCTGAGTCGATTCAATAAACATATTATAGTAGCTGGTTCTGCCAGAAGTGGAACAAGTTGGTTGTCAGAAATAATTGCACAGCAGTTTCGTTATCGGCTTCTGTTTGAACCAGAACACGAGTTTCAAACAAAAAACGGTCATTTAATTTGTGATAAATTTATTACAGAATCTAATATTACCGAAACGCAAGACAAGTATTTGAGGCAAATATTTAGTAATAGAGTAGACAGTGACTGGATTGCTCAACTAAGTCACAGAAAATTTAAGAGGCATTTATGGCCATTTCTTCCAAAAAAGTACATCATAAAATTCGTCAGAGGGAATTTGAGTGCTGCATTTTTTAATAGATATTTTGATATTCCTGTGTTATTTATTGTTAGAAATCCTTTTGATGTAATTTTCTCGCAATACAGAGTAAAGTTTCCGTGGTTATATAACTTAGAACATTTTAAAAACCAAGACGCATTAAATACCATATTAGATCAAAACTATAATTTCACTTGGAGTGAACTAGATAAATACACAGACGTTCAGATTTTAGCGTTGCGCTGGTGTATTGAAAATAAAGTAGTTTTTGATATTAATACCAAGAGTAGTTCTAGTTTTAAAATTTTAAAATATGAAGAATTAAAAACAGATATTAATATGTTTCTTTCCCTATGCGAAGAATTTAATATTAAGCTACTAAAAAACATTCATTCTATTTATAATAATCCATCATCTAAAACGCATCCAAAAAGTAATATTAGAGGAAACAATAATGCGGATTATAATTTAACATCATCCAAAGTGAAAGAGATAAATGTTGTACTTAATAAGTTTAAAATAACTATGTATCCATTACAATAGTGAGAACAAAACTAAAAAGAATATATAAGTCAATTAAGCGAAAGTACGCTGCTATTGTGTTTAACAAAAACAGACCTTATTTAAATGGTTATGAGAGGATATATCATGTTCATATAAGAAAAAGTGCAGGTACGAGTATAAATTCGGCATTTTGGGCATTATCTGGTTTAAACCTTAAACGCGTAAAAAGGAAAGCATTACTTATCAAAGGTAAATATATTTATGTGAGGAATAATGAACATCTAATTGAAGAAGGGCATTACTTTTATGCTAATTCACATATTCCATATTGGAACTTAAACCTACCTAAAAACACCTTTGTGTTTTGTATGTTAAGAGATCCATACAAAAGACTACTTTCATTATACAGATACTTGAATTGGGTTAAAAAATTAGATCCTGTAACGGCGTATAAAGTAGAACCCTATTATAAATCTGTGCTGAAACAAACAGTTTGGCTGGGTAATAGTTTTAGTGAGTTTTTAAATAACTTACCACAAAAACATTTACAGAATCAACTGTATTTTTTTTCAAAAAGTGGTAATGTAAAAGAGGCTTTGGAAAATATAAATGAGTTGAATGCCATTTATAACCAAGAGCGTTTTGATGTGGCAATAAATGATTTAAGCAAAGTACTTGGTATGAGTCTCAGTGTAAAAAGAGAACGAGTATTTGGAAGCAAGGAAGATTTTATCCCTTCAAAGGAAGAAGAACAAATGGCTTTAGAAAAGCTCTCTAGAGAGTATAAGTTTTATAATAGTGTATTATCAAAATGTTCAGCCTTATGACAATTGGATTGGTATTAGCCGCTACACCTAATTATTCCGAAACCTTTTTTATCAATAAAATTAAAGGGCTTCAAAGCAATGGATTTAAGGTCATTTTATTTGTTAGAGAAACGCGAAAAGATTTTAACCTGTGCACCGTGCGAAAAATGCCAAAAGTTTATGATAATAAACTTCAATTGCTGTTTCAATCTTTGTTTACGGCGTTATCATTACTTCCACATTTAAGAAAAGTAATTCGATTTTACAGACTTGAGAAAAATTTGGGATCTACTACTACTGAAATTTTAAAACGGATCTATTTAAATAGTCATATCCTTAGCGCAAACCTGGATTGGATACACTTCGGTTTTGCAACACAAACAATTGGCAGTGAACTCGTTGCGAAAGCTATTCGTTCAAAAATGGCCGTTAGTTTTAGAGGTTATGATATCAATGTTTATCCTAAAAAGTTTAAAAATTGTTATCACAGATTATGGAGTCACGTAGATAAGGTTCATAGTATTTCAAAGTATTTGTTAGAAGAGGCTTATAAGTTAGGATTAAAGAAAAATGTACCTTTTTCTATTATTACACCGGCTATTGACGTAGAAACTTTTGAAAAACTAAATACACCACATTCCAGTTCAAACAATGATATTGTTAAAATATGCACAGTTGCACGATTTACTTGGATAAAGGATATTACTAAGGCACTGGAATGTATCAAGTTTCTTAAAAATGCATATCCAAATATTAGGTACAATATAATTGGTGATGGTACAATAAAGGAAACAGAACGGTATAAATATTTAGTTTCACTTATGGACCTGAAAGAAAACGTTAAATTTCATAAAAGACTAAATCATCAAAACACATTAAAGCTAATAAAAGATTGTGATATTTATTTACAGACCAGCATTAATGAAGGTTTTTGTAATGCGGTATTAGAAGCACAGGCTCTTGGAAAGTTAACTGTTGTATCGGATGTTGGTGGCTTAAGAGAAAATGTAATACATAATACTACAGGATGGTTAGTTAATCCTGTAACCGTTGAGGCTTTTGCGTCGAAGATTACTGAAATATTAAATTGGTCAGAAACAGATAAGAATTCAATTTTTAAAGCTGCCCAAAATCGTGTTAAAGAAAAATTTACATCGAAAATTCAAATCCAAAAGTTTGTGGATTTTTATATGAATTAAATACTAAGCAAATTATGTAAGTTTTGTATTTTTAACTTATGAAGCTTTACTACCCTAAAGATCATTACGATTCTTCCCATAGAAGGCATCTTTTTCCCTTATTAAAACCCTTCTTAAAGCCAGAAGAGTTTACCGATAAGGAACGCATAGATATTTATGGAGTGTCTGAAAACGATTTTAAATTTTCTGAAGATATTAATGATGCGGATGTCGCAATATTAACAATGTCCTGGTGGTATTATAAAATAACAGACAAGGTAAAAATTGCAATAGATTTTATTAAAGAGACTAATAAACTCAACTTACCTGTACTTGTATTAGTTCCTAGTGATAACGGTATGGATATTCCAAAAGATTTAGATGCAATTGTTGTAAGAGCACAAGGCTATAAGTCTAAACTTAATAGTCAGCATTTTGCAATGCCGGTTTTTATAAGTGATCCTTTAAAAACATATTACAATACAACTGAAATATCTGAGCGTTCTTTTGAAATAAAACCAGTAATCGGATTTTGTGGGCAAGCCAATAAAAGTAAAGTTGAGGCATTAAAAGACCTCGTAAAAACATCAATAAAAAATATTCTTTATTATCTAAAAGTTAGATGGCAGACTCCACATGCTTTGATGGCTCCAAAATTCCTTAGAGCTACACTCGTTTATAAAATGCTGAAGGATACAAGAGTTAACTCTAACTTCATAATAAGAAAAAAATATAGGGCGGGAATTAATGCTAATGACAAAAAGAATACACATAAAACGACTTTAGAGTTTTTTGATAATATTTTGAATTCTGATTACGTACTGTGCGTGAGAGGAGCGGGTAATTTTTCTGTGAGATTATATGAAACTTTAGCCATGGGTAGGATTCCTATATTTGTGAACACTGATTGCATGTTACCTCTCAGTGATACTTTTGCTTGGAAAGGCCACGTGGTATGGGTTGAGTATAACGAAAGAAACCAAATTGTAGAAAAAGTATTGCTTTATCATAGTAAACTGAATGAATCGGAACTTAATAACCAATTTAAAAAGAACAGAGAACTATGGGAAACTAAGTTGCAATTAAAACCTTACTTTAAAGAATTATTAAATTCAATTTACTAAAGTCTTGCTTTTTCAATTTCTAAAATATATTCAACCAACCAATTACTTTACACATAGTACGGTTAATCATAGTTCAATATTTCCTGACACAGCATATCTCGAAGACGATATAAAATCTCAGCTGGTTGCAGACATAGATTATAAAAGTGATTTTGCCAAAAATTATGATTTATCATGGCAAGCTGTTCAATTAGGTTACACAGGACACGCAAGGGTATATCATAATTATGAAATAGTGCCATTAGTTGATGAATACCATTTTATTAGAAAATATTTTAATCCTATTTGGGCATTTTATATCCTCATTTTGAGATTATTTTCTTTAAAAAATCCATTTAAAAATATTGGTGCATATGTTAAAAGCAGACACGTTAAGCGATCAGATTACCTGAATAGAGCCCTTACATATGATGGTTGGGAAAATTTTGATTCGCAATTAATACGAGAAGTTCCTTTAGTTAGTGTGGTTATACCAACACTAAATAGATATTACTATTTAAAGGACGGCCTTAAAGATCTTGAAAAACAGGATTATAAGAATTTTGAAGTTATACTAATAGATCAGTCTCAACTTTTTAAAAAAACCTTTTATGACGATTTTAAATTAGACTTAAGCGTAGAGTATCAAAAAGAATTAGCACTTTGGTTAGCAAGAAATAATGCAATTAAGAAGAGCAAGGGAGATTATATTCTATTATTTGATGATGATAGTAGGGTAGAACCGAATTGGATTACAAACCACTTAAAATGTATTGATTTTTTTAATGCGGATATATCTTCAGGTGTATCTATTAGTGTCGTTGGAGATACGGTGCCAAAGAACTATAGTTTTTTTAGAAGATCAGATCAGCTAGATACAGGAAATGTGTTATTAAAAAAATCATTGTTTAAAACTATAGGTTTATTTGATAGACAATTTGAAAAACAACGCATGGGAGATGGAGAATTTGGACTTCGTGCACACATCAATGGATTTCTAAATATTTCTAATCCTTATGCAAAAAGACTTCATCTCAAAGTGGGAAGTGGTGGATTAAGAGAAATGGGAAGTTGGGATGGTTTTAGACCTAATAAATGGCTTGATCCCAGACCAATACCAAGTGTGTTGTATTTATATAGATTATATTTTGGGAATAAAAAGGCTAAATTAGAACTGCTTAAGACAGTCCCTAAATCGATAATGCCGTACCGTTATAAAGGAAACAAAATGGCAATGTTTTTTAGTGCAGTATTAGCTGTTTTTATATCTCCAATTATTTTATTTCAGGTTATTAAATCCTGGCGTTTAGCTACTGAAAAAATAGAAGAAGGACCATTAATTGAAACATTAAAGTAATGCGGATAGTGCAAGTCATAGATCATTTAAATGTAGGAGGTGCTGAACGCGTTTTAGTTGACCTCTCCAATTTATTATATGAAAAGGGTCAAGACGTTACGGTGCTATGTTTATTAGCTGAAGGCAAATTAGACAAGAAATTACATAAAAGTATTCCGGTAATTTATTTAAGAAGGAAGAACAAATACAATCCAGTGTATCTATACAAACTATATAAAATAGTGTCACAGTTTGATATTATTCACATTCATCTAAGACAGGTGCTAAGGTATGTGTCTTTATTTTTCTACAGCTTTAAATTGCATAAAAAAACGACGGTCCTATTTCATGATCACTATGGTAAGATTAATACGGACAAAGCGATTAGTAACAGTTTAAAATTCGCACTTAAGCATTGCAAAGCCTATATAGGTGTAAGCAATCAGTTAACACTATGGGCTGAGAACAATGCAGTTAATTCTAAGATATTTAAACTAGGCAATATTGTAAGATCAGCTACCAGGTCGTTAGAATCTAAACGTCTAACAGATCAAATACATGTCGTTTCAGTAGGAAATTTTAGACCTCAAAAAAATTACGAGTTTCTGTGTGCTCTAATTGCTGAGTGCCCTAAAAAATTCAATTTCACAATTTATGGTCATATAGTTGATGCTAATTATTATACTAAGATTTGCAACCTTATAGAAAAATTAAACATTGCTCATAGCGTAAAAATTATTTCGGATTGTGATTCCGTTACAAATGAGCTGCAACATTATCATATCGGTTTACATTGTGCATCCTCTGAGACAGGTCCTTTGGTGGCGTTAGAGTATATGAATGCGGCACTTCCTTTTTTAGCCTATAGTACCGGTGATGTGGCTGAAGATGTCAGCAAGAATTACCCAAATTTTATTCAAAAGAACTTTAAGATTGAACACTGGATCACTAATATGGAACATATAGTAAGCAATAGAGAGGATTATTCGTCATCAATCAAATCATATGTTACAGATAAGTATTCAGAAGACACTTACTTAAGCAAATGCCTAGCTATTTATAACCAATTACAGAACTAAATCAAAGTTGAAATTAACCATTATATCACATACGGAACATTATAAATTGTCAGACGGCACGCTAGTGGGTTGGGGACCAACAATCACGGAGATCAATCATCTTGCTGAGATTTTTGATGAAATTTTTCATGTTGCCATGTATTATGATGAAGAAGCACCTGAAAGTTCATTACCGTATACCGACGATAGCATAACATTTGTACCTCTGAAACCAACAGGTGGATCAACGATTACTGAAAAATTAAAGGTATTAGTTTCTGCCGCTAGAGTTATAAAAACAGTAAATAACACCTTAGCAAAAACAGATTGTTTTCAGTTGCGGGCACCTACAGGTATTGGTGTTTTTCTAATACCATATCTTACTTTATTTTCAAAAAAGAAAGGATGGTTTAAATATGCCGGTAACTGGAAGCAGCATCCGGCTCCAATGGGCTATGCCATTCAACGTTTTCTATTAAAAAGACAGCGTAGAATAGTCACCATTAATGGTGCCTGGGACAACCAAAAATCACATTGTTTGAGTTTTGAAAATCCATGCTTAATAGAAAAAGATATTACTGAAGGTCATCATATCAGAGCTTCTAAAACGAATAAAGGGCCATTACATTTTTGCTATGTTGGCCGGTTGGAAAAACAAAAAGGTGTAGAACGGCTTATAAATGCATTTGGGTTACTGCTAAAAGACAAATTAGGTCTAATCGGTAAGATTCACTTGGTAGGCAATGGGAGGGATATTGATTATTTTAAGGAATTAAGTAAAAAAACAGAACTAGAGTTTGTTTTCCACGGATTCCTGCCAACCCATAAAGTATTTGAGATTTATAGAGACTCTCATTTTTTCTTAATGCCTACCACAGCATCAGAAGGTTTTCCTAAAGTAATTGCCGAAGCGATGAACTTTGGCTGCGTACCCTTGGTGTCCTCAATTTCATCAATAAATCAATATGTAAAAGACGATGAAAATGGGATTATTATTGAGACAGTAACTGAAGATAATGTAAAAACCGTAATCAATCGGGCGCTTAATTTTACAGAAGAACAATATAGATCTATGGTCGATAATAATTATGAAGTTGTAAAAACCTTCACGTATAACTACTATTTAGAACGAATTAAAAGTTTAGTTGGGCTTTAAGACACCTATTAGAGATGCTGAATTGTTGAATCTCATAATGAGTTATGGTTCATTTTGCTGGATTTTACGTAGTTCATTAAAATAAATAGCACCTACATCTATGTTTTAAGTTCTGATTTACATTTTTTATTTATATTTAGCTCGCTATTAAACATTTACAATTTATTCGTTGAGATTGAGAAAACTTTCCTGGATTTTAAGAAGACATTCATTTCTGTATTATGCTAGATTTTGGTTACTTTCAAGCAATTCCACTAAGGAAGAAGTGGATAATGAAACCTATAACTCATTTAATAGCATTGAAGACATACCGGAAATTTATTTTGAGGTCAATAAAAGAATCTTTGAAGGTGTAAACTCAGGTACGGATATAGAAAAAGCCACGCATATTGCCAGATGGTTAAGGAGCAACATTAAAGGCGGAAGAGGCTTAAGTTTAGCCTCAGATAGTGCATTATCAGCGATGCTTAATGGCGAAGGAGGTGTGTGTAGCGACTTGTCTCAGGTGTATAACAACTTCTGTGTTATAAATAATATATTAGTTAAAGAATGGGGAATAACAGTGATTCCATTCGACAAGAAGTATGGAGGGCATGCGGCAAATGAGTTTTTTTCAAAAGAATTAAATAAATGGGTCTTAATTGATGTGTCTCGCTGTATTACCTTTTATACATTTAGCAAAGACAAACCATTGTCAGCACTTGATGTGTTTTATTTACATGACGGATTAAAATACGACGCTTTTCTTCAGGATATTGATGATGATACTCAAATCAAAAACTATTATTTTAACCCATCCGCAACACCATTTTTAATTTCAAACTACAGAAATAAAATTTACGATAAGTATTTGAAATTTTTCAATTCAAAAATCCCTGTTTTTTTTGTGCACTTTTTTATTTTTCTCATCGGAAAGAGTTACAAATATAAATTCCCTCTGCATGATTATAGAAAGATGTTTAAATCTGGAAAATCTGCATTATCTTAGGACCTATACTATAATAACATTTTTAATTGAAGATAGATAATAAATATATTTTTCTCGTATTAATCCATGTGGTCATAGGTTTTTTAATATTCTCATTTAAACCCTTGTCCAAGGTGTATTTTAATGCGGCTATGGTTTTTTTTACGGTATATATTATAATAGCTCCAAAATCCAAGAAGACAATAGCCATTATGAGCGCCTGTGCCTACTTTGTCGGTGCAGAGGTGTTTTTTCGTATGACCAAAGGGGCTTTAGCCTATGAAGGGTCTAAATATTTGGTCATAGTTTTTGTACTTATGGGCATGTTTTTTAAAGGTATAAAAGGCCAGGGCTATCCCTATTTTTTATACCTTATCCTATTAATACCGGCAATTTTCACAGCGTCTTTAAATTTACGTTTAGATGCAAACTTTAGAACCAATTTAGCATTTGTTTTAAGTGGGCCTGTGTGCTTGGGATTAGCTTCTCTTTTCTTTTATGACAGGAAAGTAAAGAATAAAGAGATTATTGAAATGTTAAATATAATGTCACTTCCTATAGTGAGTATGACATTTTATTTAATTTTTTATAACCCTAGTGTAAAAGAGACTATAACGACTACTGCCTCAAATTTCAGCACTTCTGGAGGCTTTGGTCCAAATCAGGTAGCCACGGTTCTTGGCTTGGGTATGTTTGCTTTTACGGTGAGGCTACTTTTAAAATCCCCTAATTTGTTCCTGCTATTATTTAATGCTGTTTTTTTAATCTTGATGTCGTACCGAGCTGTTATTACCTTTAGTAGAGGTGGTGTTTTGGCGGCTATTATCACAATATTGGCATTTGTGGTCATTGTGTATTCCAGAGCGCGACCACATCTTAAAAATAAGTTGATGGGATCGTCTATGTTATTTGTAACCTCATTAATACTGACGTGGTTTATTAGTTCATCAATGACTAAGGGACTTATTGATAAACGATATGCCAATCAGGATTCATTAGGACGAGAAAAAGCCGATGTAACAACTGGTAGAGTGGAATTATTGATGAATGAATTAGAAGGATTTATTGATAATCCATTTATAGGCATAGGAGCCAGTAATACCAAGTATAGAAGAGATAACGGTGAAAACATTGTATCGCATAACGAAATTAGCAGAACTCTTTCTGAGCATGGTTTTTTAGGTATTATTGTACTGCTCATTCTCATATTTAAACCATTAGCCTATAGAGGAAAAAATAAAAATAATATGTATTTCTACGCCTTCCTTGCCTTTTGGTTTATCACCATAAATCACTCCGCTATGCGTCTGGCAGGACCAGCATTTTTCTATGCCTTGGCACTAATTAAAATTGATTATGAAAAACGTCCTCTATATAGGAAACGCCTTATCAAATAGTGGCAGAACATCAACTACTATTGAGACCTTAGGGGCGGATTTAAGAGCATTCTGTTCAGTTAAAATTGCTTCGAATAAATCCAATAAAATCATAAGGTTACTCGATATGGTTAAATTAGTATTAGCCAATAGAACTAAAACAGATTATGTAATCATTGATACGTATAGTACTTCTAACTTTTACTTCGCATTAATAATTAGTCAGCTTTGCAAAATTCTAAATTTAAAGTACATTCTAATTTTACATGGAGGAAATTTAGAAAAACGATTAAAAGATAATCCGAAATTAAGTCATTCAATTTTCAACTACGCACATAAACTAGTTGCTCCTTCACTTTTTTTAGAAACTATGTTTATAAACAATGGATTTAGTAATATTATTCATATTCCTAATTCTATTGAGATTAATAAATATGACTTTTTAAACCGTAATATGGATACTATAAAAATGTTGTGGGTAAGATCTTTTTCATCAATTTATAATCCAGCATTAGCCATTGAGGTTTTTTATAAATTAAAATCAGAAGGAATTAATGCTAAATTAACCATGGTTGGACCAGATATGGATGGATCTCTTCAAAAAGTTAAATCTTTATCAACCAAAAATAATCTTAAGATCAATTTTACTGGTAAGCTTTCAAAATCAGAGTGGATAATGCTATCAAAAGATTGCAACATTTTCATTAATACTACGAATTTTGATAATACACCTGTGAGTGTAATCGAGGCAATGGCATTGGGGCTACCTGTCGTCTCAACAAATGTAGGGGGTATGCCTTATTTAATTGAAGATGGTATCACGGGCTTGTTGGTACCACCAAATAATTCTGAAGCCATGACAAAAGCTATTGAGAAGTTAATATCAAACCCGGCTTTGGCAGCAACAATATCTTTAAATGCTAGAAAACAGGTTGAAGCATTTGACTGGGATATCGTAAAACATCAATGGCTGAAGCTTTTAAAATAAGAATTATTTTGTAAACTATTTTTATGGTTTTGCTTTCCAATAACATGGATTGATAGACCAACAGCACAAGAACATTGACATTATTGTTATTGAACTTGTTATATTTACCATAATAAGAAAGTAAGTGACACCAAGAAAAAATATTCATTTTGAAATATCTGAGCGTAAAATTCTATTGCGTTTTATGGATGCTGTTTGTGTTATCGGAGCACTGTATATTGTAGGAGCCAGTTTTGAAGTGAATTACTTTTCAGTAACAACAATGC
>Ga0206125_10001759_pt1 | contig 24426 bp, 19 predicted proteins | sample Helgoland_Spring_4_FD_148598 | JGI IMG/M metagenome (GOLD analysis project Ga0206125, IMG submission 148598) | Pelagic subsurface seawater microbial communities from Kabeltonne, Helgoland, North Sea - Helgoland_Spring_Bloom_20160331_1 | ecosystem: Environmental > Aquatic > Marine > Epipelagic ... | reverse complement strand
TTCTTTCATAAAATCTCTACCATAATCAACGCAAGAAGAACAAGTAACACGAATAAACGCAATTTTATCTTTTAAAAATGTTTGAACATTATGATTTTCAATATACTTGTCTAGTATAAAATTACTCTCATTTTGTATATCATACGTATAATAACTAGTATCAAAATTAAACATTTTATGTTGAAAAAATGATTCATCGGGGGTTTTGTATTGATTAATTAAAGTGATATTAACTATATCATCATAATCACCAAACGTTTTTTTATAATACGCTCCAATACAATGTTCAGGATCAATATGTTCGTTTTGTTGTTTCCATGCTTCTAAATGTATTTTAGACCATAACGGATAACTAATTATACTTGGTGCGAGAGCATGTATGTAATTATTACGAATAAAACTCAAATTAATATAAGTTAAATTAGACATATATTGTTCAATCAATCGTTCTAAAGGTATATTTTGTTGACTTAATTTCCAATCATCTTCTAACCAAATAATAATAACATCATCATAATTTAAAAATTTTTCCATAACCTGGGTTTCTATATATGATGAAATACGCTTACATGCTCGCAAAAAATTTCCATGTTTTTCATCATTATTCAGTAATGTTAGTTTTATATCATTATCTTTTATCAATCTACGAAAATTATCTTTAGTTGTAGATACACTTTCTTCAAGTTTTTCAATAAAATCTACATTTATTACCCATTCTATTTCATATTTGTTTTTGTCTATTGAATTAATATAATTGAACCAACCTTCTATATTTTCATTATGAAGATCAGAACGATTAACCGCAGTAGTCCCTACAAATATGTGTTTTTTATAACATTCCGCATTATGAATTATATAATTTCTAAATTCCATCATATATTCTTTTGACGCAATATTTAAAGTATTTCTTGAGAGAGTTTCACTATTTGGTTGTGCTTCTTTATATGACATAATATTTTCATAATCAAATAGTGCTTTTTCATCCATAAGTTCTGGTGCTATACCTACTTTAGTCGATATAATAGGAGTTTTTGTTAGCCCACACTCAACAATTGCACGTGGACCTCCTTCACATCGCGAAGATACAATATATAAATCTAAAGAATTATATAACTTATTTAATTCATCTATAGTAATCATATTAAAATAATGATAGGGAATATTTAATTTTGTCAATTCATCAATTATATACTCACGTCGGAGTCCAGATAATACTACTTCTAGTTTATTATTTTTTTCATACATATTCTTTACTATTTCGATAAACAGATCTGGTCCTTTAGACCATTTTGGTAAGTTCGTTTTACCTTCAGTATCTTTCTGAAAACTACCTACCAAATAAGCATTTGGTGAAAAATTAAATTGTTGTCTTAACATTGACTTATTTTGAATGTTATAAAAATTTTCGTCATTTATCCATAATTTTTTAACACTTATGTTATTTTTTGTTTCAAAAATATTAGATAACGCTGTATAAGTTTTATCACAAATAGTATGAAAATGATTTCCATATGTTTTCATAAATTCAAATTGTGCATCTAATTGACCATTTTTATATTTATCATCATCTATGTGATGTTGTGTAAAGATAACCTGTTTTTTTTTTAACATTTGTAACCACGAATCTCTTGAACATTCATTAGGAGTAAAACGATAATTCCAAGGTGCTAAATACCATATTATTGTTGCTTCACTAATATTTATAGTTGTTTCATTTGGGAATTGATGTATAAACTCTTCTTTTAGTAAATCGCATATCCATTTTTGATTTTTAAACTCCTGATGATTCTCCCGTATTTCATCAGAAATAATAAATATTTTCATTTAATATATGAAAATAAAATTATATTTACATAAAAATACAATGTAATAATGAATTTATATATTTTTCGACAGTGTATTCCTGTGACCATTTAATTCCAATATTACGTTTCTTTTCTAAATCAACATTATTGTCCAACGCATTTTTTATAGTTTTTAAAATATGATCGTCACTCATTGTGTTATTAACTTCTACCACGAATTCCTTAAATCTTTCATCTTCATAAGGTAGATCACCAATAATAACACTTCCTGCCATTGGTATTTCAACATATTTACCTAATCTATAGTTATATTTCGATGTACATGCTACGCATAATTTACTTCTATTTATTATTTCGTTATATGATTTTTGAGCAATGTTTTTGAAACTATTATTGATATCATATGAAGGGTGCTCATGAAAGTGAATTGTATAATTATTGAAAAAATCGTTTTGATGCTTTTTTAATAAATTAGATAATCTAAATTTTAGCGGATAATGTTTTTCCTTTGTAATACCAGAAACTAAAATATCAATATCTTTTGGTTTGTTTAAAGGTTTAAATATATCAGGATTCGACGGATGTGGTATATATATAATTTTTTTGCGTGTGTGTTCATACCTTTTATAATATTCCAAATAATCGTTTTTATGATGACATATGATAATATCGCTATCTGTAGTATCAATTTCGTAAGTTGTCCAATCTATATCCCACATTTCATTATAACGTATACACGTTGTATATGGTAGCTTTACGGATTTGTCATAATTATAGTTATCATTTAAAGGCTTATACCAAATAATAAGATCAAAATTCAAAGATAAATCTAATATGTTTTGTTGTAATGACTTATTTGTTGTAAAATTTGCGAATCCGGGACCCGTATATATTAATCTAACATCAGGATGTTTTTCTAAACACTCAATAGCCCAAAATCGTACTCTTGACATTTTTTTCTTGATATAATTGATGTCACATACATACAAAATAGTATATTTATAGTGTTTCGTATTATTATTTGTTTTTAACTTCTCAACAACATTCTTATCAAATGTCACATCTTTGCAACTAGTATGTAACCCCAATATATCATATGGCAACCATAAATTCTTATACAAACCATTGGTATACCATGGTTTAAATACCCCAGACCAATCTATCACATCTTTGTTAACTAGATCTTCTGGTGCCCATTCTTTTCGTTTTGATCCCAAATCTACTATCGTATTTAAAATCTTATCTAAATTAGCAGTTTTGTTATAAAAAACTATATTCTGTAACGACATTGTAAATAATTTATAAATTCCTCCAGCGACTTGATTGTGTTTTTTTATAATTTCAACAATTTGATTATATACATTTGTCCATGCGTTGCAATTTGTTAAAAAGGGAGCGCCCATATAAACATATTCATCTTTATTTATATCAATGCCTAATAATGCCTTCAAATCATTATTAAAATTTAATATGTTGTCAAATTTAATCACTATTTGTTTCTTTGTATTCGCATTTTTTTTATTTGCGCAACTAGCATAATAATCATAATTCATTTCGAAATATATAAGTCTTTCTATAATATCATATTGCACTATAGAATCGCAATCCAAATATAACAATTTTTTATATTCCATCAAATCACCAATAAGAAGCCTTGATAAATTACCCACATTCAATAAATGACCGCCACCATTATATACTTGAGATTGAAAGAAAATAGGATCCAACACATCTGAATCTATGTAGATAATACTCTTATTTAAAGTTATATTCGCTTTGTTTTCAAATTCCAATAAGTAATTTGTAAAGTTATCTTGTTGATACAATGGAATCATAAAATTTATATGCGCATCATTTATATATTTTGTATTTTGAACGACAGAATTCAATACGGCAAATAATCCAACAAAATAATTGGAATCACTACAAAAAAGTAAATTTAAACCCTTATCATTATATAGTTTCTTTTTACCATATTTATGAATATTCATAACACTATTATTGGTTTTAGATACATAATGTATTGACTGTTTGTTTTGTTTATTTAAAACAAACACATTATTACCTTTAGATAGTTTAATTTGAATATCATTAATAATAAAATATGTATCATTGCTTGAACATATGAATGTAATAATGTTATTCTCGTATGGTAATATAATATTTGTTGTATATGGGTATAAAACCTTTGTAAATGATGACAAATATTTATTGGCGCAATATTTTATATCGTAAAGATGAATAGATTTTTTAATATTTTCTCTATAGAAATCATAATTATTTCGTATTAAATCTATTTTTTTGAGTAAATCATCATAATCTTCATACATTTCTCCAATTTTGTAAGGCGGTAATTGACATAATTCTTTGGCACCACCAACAACATTTGAATACAATATGGGTAAGCCACATGATATTGCTTCTAATACATGATTTGGACACGAGTCATATCGTGAATCGGTTACATAGATATGACAATCATTTAATTTGTCGTTAAGTTCCTTTCCAACATATGGACCATGTACTTTTACATTTTTGAACATTAATGGAACATTTTTTCCTATGAATATAAAATCAAAAATATTAGATTTATTACAATAATTCCATAACTTTAAATATGTATCATATCCTTTATTCATATTATCGCTCCAATGATGAGTGACTATTTTCCATGAGTTATTATTAATTGTCTTATCATTGTTGGTAAATAATGTATTATCACAACCATTTATTATTACTCTATTTTCAATATTTTCTAATTTATTATTCGGTATTTTTGTTTGGTAATATTCTTTTATGAAATCACTATTAAAAATCATATAATCAAATTCATCTATATTTTTAATAATTTGATATTCACGTGATCTACTGTTATCAGTAACTAACCTGGTTTTATCACAATCATTAACACGTATTACTATTTTACCATTTTCATTATTAGTATTTCTATGACTGATGACATCATCTAAACTATATTTTTTAAATCTTTCTTTACATTTAAAAGGATCTATAATTAAATAAATATCAATATCTGTTTCCAATTCATATGTCAAATCAAAATTACTATAATATGAATCTATTGCCTTTGCAAGATAATATACAGATATATTTCCACCGCCATATGATTGTTTTTCATTAGGTTTAAAATTTATAAATATTTTTATTTTTTTATTATACGAAACAATATTATCAACTACATTTGTATTTATTGCTTTCATATTCTTTTTTTCACAATAATCCTGTTCATAAAAATTTCTAGTATATAAAATACAATTTTTAGACATTATATTCCATATAGATATATCAAATTTATATGCTTTTATTAATGTCTGTGAAAATGTTTTACTATCATCACTTAATTGGTTTATATTTGATAATTTATCAAATGACAAATCGTATCTAACTTCATCATAGTTTTGTAATTTGAATAAAAACCCATTTTTACCTTCGTAAATAATTTCATTTATACCATTTATGTTACTATGAATACATGGTATGCCATTAGATAACGCTTCAATTATCGAAAATGGTTTACCTTCAGTTAATGAACCAGATACAACATAATCCATTTTTGAAAATAATTTTACAATTTCATTATATACTAATCTACCAGTAAATTTGATGTTTTCATTTAAATTTGAATAGTTTATGTACCCGTCTCCTACTATATAAAATGTAATTTTTTTATTACTATTATTATTATATATATTAACTCCATCTATCAACATTTGGACATTTTTATCTTCTACCAGACGTCCTACAAAAATAATATTATAATTAAATTTGGATCTATCAAGCACTGTATCTGTAATACGTTTAGAATATACATAATTATTGTACATTTCTATTGGTTTTTTAAATCCACTACTGAATAATAAATTTTTGTGAAAATTATTTACTGTTAATACCTTTTCTATCCTGTCTTGATATTTTAATAAATCATTATTGAATGGATCCATTGAATTATGACATAAACAAATTAATTTCTGTTTTAAATTCCATTGTAAGCACGAATTTAATTTATTATTTATAATGAATTCAAAAATATTTGAATTGATGTAATTCTCTACCTCATTTATTACATTCATTTGTACTATGATTCCGTTATGAATTACATTATTTAATCTTTTATAATTAAATGAATATTTGGTGATGGATTTTTGTTTAATCACATGTGATAATACATATACATTGTAATATTTATCTAAATAATGTATTAATTGGGTACTTGTTTTTTGAACTCCTCCAAACCCTTGTATTAATTTACTTATAATTAATACATTAGTATCATGAAATTTCGTATGGTTACTTAAATTATTGAGTAATATACTTTTATAATTAGTATGTAATATAGTTCCGTAAAAATATGAAGAAATTATCATGTATAAAAATTTATTATATTTTCGGTTCAAATTTTCTATGTAATCATCGTAAAATAATGATATACCTAATTCATCTTTTGAATAATTATTTAACCCAAAATTATAATACAATTCTATTAGATAATCATCACTGTATATATTTTCAGTATATCCGATTACTGAATATTTTTTATGCGATTGTTCAAATATTTTTTTAGATGATAATACAATATCTTTTTGTGGACATACAAAGAATATTATGTCTTTCGTTTTTGTATGATCCAATAAATATGACTGAATAATTCCATCAATAAATAATTTATTTACATCAATATTTTTATAATATTCCCTAACATTTCCAATTATATATCTAGTATTTTTTTTCAATTCATAGGTTATATTATTTTCATATAATAGCGTTTGTATAAATTTATACATCTCACATCCATTAAATAATCCTTCTATTTTAACATTACTACATGATTCATAGTAGCTATCTTGTAGTATGTATTTTATTTGTTTGTAATATTTATCTATTTTTTGTTTATCCACCAAACCAACACAAGTAAAACCATATGATTCATAACGATGACTTCCTTTTCCTATCAATATTACATTTTCTTTGCCTTTTAAAAATTCCACACTTTTCTCAACATTTTTAATCGGTCGATCAAAATTGCTAACAATGAGTCCATAATCATATTTTCGCTTTTCAAAATCAGGATCTATCAACACCTTTTTATCTACATATGGAACAAAAGAGCTATAAAATATATTCGTAGAAACGCCATAAAACTTTTCCAATATATCCGCAGTATGTTGACTATTCACAAAACTTTCATATTTCGCAATATGTTTTAATACATCATTGTTTATATATTTATCGTTATCTTCTTTGGTAGTAAGTTCATAATAATACTTATCCAAATCATTTTTGTATATACCTCCAATTAAATAATAGACAGGACATTTAAATAACGATTTCAAATCCATATTTATTGGTGATTTCAGTACGATGAGATCCGGTTTAAATTCTAATGATTTCAAATTACAAACATCATCTATTATGTGATCCTCGTATTTTTCATGTTTTGCGTTTGTACCGGTTTCGTAATTGAAGTAAAAACCAAATGTGTTATGTTCTAGTGTCTTAAAATATTTCTGTAGTTCATAACAATTTGTTGCAGCTCCGCCGTAACCAGGATAGTCACCAGAAATAAAGAGTATGTTCTTGTATGGTTTTATTTGGTCACTAAATCCATGCACATTTTTTGTTACCTTACTCATATGCTCATCAGTAAGATTATTCACGTTATACATATCAATACCTTCCTCTACCAATTGAACATTTTTTTCATTATTAATGTTTGCTTGAGGTATCACCAAACCAGTATTCTTAAACGCAATCAATTTATCTTGTAAATGAACATCATCAAAAATTACTCTATTCTCCTTCCAACCAAAATTGTTTGCGTGACCCCATGCTTTTTCTAATGAATCCGCACCTTTTAAATCAGGATATCTAGAAACGTAAACTTTCCAATCAAATTTGGATTTAAAATCAATAGGATTCATATAGGATATACATATAAAGTATTTCATTATAACTAATTAATTTCCAAAATTACCAATTATACACTCGTCAACAGTTCTCGTGAGTATAGAATATATAGAACATGAAGATAGAAATGGTCGTAAGCCAGAGAAAAACGCATAATCTCCACATTGCCTATCAGGCCATCTAGATTTCATTTTATGAATATTATGAAAACATACGCTTGTTGTATCTATCTCTCCTAATTGTATATTATTTACATCTTTTGGGTAAATTACCTTATCAGGACGTAAAAATTTCCACATACAGAGAGAATTTTTATCACTCAAATGATCATTAATCACCGATAATACTTTATCGTGACATAACATATCGTCATCATCCAAAAACATGATCCATCCTTCTTCTACATTATCCATCAAAATGTTACAGTAAAGATTAAATCTATACTTTTCTTTGCTATCTACAGATATGGGGAAATATGTAATTCTAGAATCGTTCTCAAATTCCTTCAAATATGATAACGATTCTTCCTTATCATAACAAATGATTATTCTGTAATTTTCATATTTTTGTTCGAGTATACTTTGAATACATTTTTGAAAATATTCAGGCCGGTTCGATGTTCGTATCAGAACATTTATTAGTTCTTCTTTTTTTTTTGTTGAAGTATATTCACGATTTTCCAAATCAATTTGGCGCAATCCTTCATCCATATTTTTTTTCATTTTGCCTGGATGTCCTATCCGTCCTTCGTGTCTACCATTCATCATATAGTGGCGATACGCTTGCTCTTTGCTTTGTATACCCGCTTTCCGCAAATCGGGATATAAATCTAAATAAAATAAATAATCAAAATTTTCCATTACTATAAATGTTTATTTATTTTATATTTTTTCATCCTCATTCCTTACTCCAATGTCCCATTATAACTCTGTATTTAAAATATCATGATACTATTCAAATTTTAAATATAGAGTTTATGCTCTTCCAAAATCATCTTCATATCTAACAATATCATCTTCTCCAAGATAATCGCCTAGTTGTGTTTCAATAAATTCCACAAGTTCATCACCAATATTTTCCATACGATGTAAAGCTGTTACTGGAATATAAACATGATCATTAGGACCCATTTCAATAAATTCTTCATTTAATTGAACGCGAGCTTTTCCTTTAGTCACCACCCAATGTTCACTTCTATTATTATGGCTTTGTAATGAAAGGCGTTTTCCAGGATATACACCAATTCTTTTTACTTTATATCCACTATGATCGTTTCCTTCAACATTAATATACCATCCCCAAGGTCTATAAGCCTTAGCATGAACAACTTTTAAATCAGCATGCGATTCATTAAATTCTTTTAATACATTCTTTACGTATTGACTTTTATCTTTGTGAGAAACAAGTAATGCATCTCTGGTATTTACAATAACTAAATCCTCTAATCCTATAGTTACCACTGTAGCCTTATCCGATTCAATATAACAATTTTTAGTATCATATGTAATAATATCACCTTTTTTTACATTTCCATTTTCATCATTTTTACATTCTTCACTTAATACTTTAAATGAACCAATATCTGACCACTTATTATTGTAACTAATAGTATATGCGTTGATCTCGGTTTCATTATCTTTTGTTAAATTCTCCATAATTGCATAATCAACAGAGATTTCAGGACATTTTGAAAATTCTTCAATTCCTAAATGAATAGTTTTATTTTCACATGTCCCTAATGGGTTCATATAAGCATCTAAACATGCTGTTAATGTGGGCATTGCATATTTTTCAAAACATTTTAACATTGTTTTATTTTGAAACATAAATACACCAGCATTCCATACATAACTACCATTTTTACAATATTCATCAGCAGTATCAGCATTAGGCTTTTCACAGAATTCTAAAGTTTCAAATTTTTCTCCTACTTTAATATAACCATATCCAGTTTCAGGATATTTTGGGCTAATACCAAATGTAATAACAGCATTTTCTACATAGTTATTATAACCAAGTTTAACAACATTACAAAATTTTTTATCGTTAAAAATATGATCACATGGAACAACTAATGACACATCATCATTATCACCATTCAAAGCAGCAATAGCAACAGCAGCAGCGGTATCTCTACCTATAGGTTCAGTAATTATCATATAATCTTCTTTTAGATCTAATTCGTTAATTTGCTCTTCAACTATAAAATGATGTTCTTTATTACAAATAATAATAAATTTCTTAATTTCAATTGGTTTTTGATAGCAAACATCTTTCTTTAGATGTTCAAAGCGAAGCAATGTATTTTGAAACATTGTTTTATCATTTACCAAAGGTAAAAATTGTTTAGGCAAATTTTTTCTTGATAATGGCCACAAGCGCGTACCATTACCTCCACAAAGCACTATAATATTCATATTATATACTTAGTTATTATTAAAAACAACAAAATTATTCCATAATAATAACTTTCATCAAATTACGAGGTCTATCATGCTTTAATCACTATCGTATTTTCTTTTTCTACTCCTTTTTTATCTGTACTACGCGCCATTATAACTCTTTGCTTGTCTGGTTAAAAACATTCTACCTTCGTGGAACAAAGTTAATGATACAATGGCTTTTGCCAATCCCAATCCTTGTCCTCTAAACACTCCTTTCATTCCATGTTGTGCCATATCTTTTGCCAATTCTTGACACGCTTCTATTGTAGTAATACGTTTACCAGAAATAGAACTTGTTTGCATAATCACCTCTAAACGAGATAATGGATTCGTTGCCACCACATAAATTGGGCTTACAATTGAGGACGCTATCAAATTACACGCAGATTGTCCTAATGTAGAACTGGAACCAAGTTCATTTTGAATTTTCTTTTGCAATTGTGGTTGACCCACTAAGCCTAAAACCGCACTCATAAAGGAATGCCCCATTAAAGGAATGGTGCCACGGAAAAGAGGTTTGAATTGTTTTTGTTGAGCCTCTCTTATAATTTCCATGACAGGTCTTTCCTTTCCGGTTTTTCTAAAATCGCCTCTTTGTTGCTTTTCAATCATACGCACAGGATTGATAAAAGGAGCCGATAAAATAGATGCCGTGGTCGCCGCAGCAAATCCTGGCTCACCTGTACTTCCTGTAATCGTGGTATAACCTAAAAGGAACCCAAATTTAGGCACGCGTTTCAGCAATACCCCTACCATACGTGGCGTCAGTCCAGATAAAGATGCTCCCATAGGAGCTTGTTTAAACACAGCGCGAGCTTCTTGAACGGCAACCTCTGGTTTCACAATTTCTCCTTTAGCATTTTTTGCGTATTGTTGCACTAGTTGACGATATGCTGTCACTGGATTGTCACCTACGGTCTGTATAGCAGATCCACCTAAATAACATAAAAAGTTTTGGAATGGAGACACTCCATTCTTTTGGACTTCAAAATAACCTCCCATATAATATATAATCACATCTAAAAAGATAGGTATTTTTTTACTATCATTTAAAATAAGTAGTTATTGTAAATGAGTAGCACAAAGGATACAAAAAAGGATACAAAAAAGGATACAAAAAAGGATACAAAAAAAGAAAAGGTAGTTATCATTATGGCCGGTGGATTAGGTAAACGCATGAAATCTGCTTTACCAAAAGTTCTTCACGTGATACTGGATAAACCAATGCTTGTACATGTCGTAGAGCGTGCCTTAGAGTTGAATCCGACTAAAATATTAGTGATTGTGGGAAAATATTTACCAGTAATCGCCGAAACTTTAAAAAACTATGATTTATTGAAATATGTTGATTTTATAAATCAACCAGTCGCCTTAGGCACAGGTCATGCCATCCAGTGTTGTCGGGATGAATTAGATAACGACGCAAATGTTCTCATATTGTCTGGAGATGTACCTCTCATTAAAACGGATACACTTCACGAAATGATGGATGATTTGAAGTACGCACGTATTATGACCACTGTACTTGAAGATCCTCATGGATATGGACGCATTATTGAAAAAGAAGAAGTATTTGAGAAAATTGTAGAAGAAAAAGATTGTAACGATGATGAAAGGAAATGTCAAAAAACAAACGCTGGTATATACGCATTTGATAGTCAAATATTGTATAAATATTTACCCTATATATCAAATGATAACACTCAAGAAGAATATTATCTCACTGATATAGTTGAGATTATTAAACAACATGAATGTGTGTCTATTGATTTATATGATATGCCTATTGACAAACAAATAGAACTAACTGGTGTAAATACCAAAGAACAATTGGAAGAGTTGAACAAAACGTTGAAGCAAAATATTATCTGAATGTAATCTATAAATGGCAATGACGAAACCCTATAAACCCACTATCATTGTAACCGGTGGCACAGGATTCATTGGAAGTCATACATGTGTAGAACTTTCAGAAACCTATGAAATAGTTATTATAGACAATTTATGCAATTCAAATAAAAACGTACTCAGCAAAATAAAACAAATAACCGACAAAAATATCACATTTTATGAGGAAGATTTATTGAATATTAAGAAAATATACCGTATTTTCTATCAACATAAACCATGTGCGGTTATTCATTTTGCCGGATTAAAAGCAGTTGGAGAATCGGTACAGAAACCGGTACATTATTATCAAAATAATTTGATTTCTACATTGAATTTACTTGAAGTAATGAAGAAATATGAATGTTACAATCTTATCTTTTCATCTTCGGCGACAGTATACGGATCTCAAATTTCACCTTTGAAAGAAGATATGGTCATTGGAAATGGTGTTACCAATCCATACGGGCAAACTAAATTTATGATTGAAGTGATGTTGAAGGATCTTTGTAAATCAGATTCAAAATGGAATGTTATTTCATTACGTTATTTTAATCCTGTTGGAGCCCACGAATCAGGTCTCATAGGTGAAAACCCTAATGATATTCCAAATAATTTGATGCCTTTCGTATTGAAGGTAGGAATACATAATAACACCGAATATAACGTGGGATCACAATTTGATAAATTAAATATTTTTGGTAATGACTATTCATCAGAAGACGGTACATGTCAACGTGATTTTATTCATGTCGTTGATCTCGCCAAAGGGCATTTATCAGCATTAAATAAAATAACTGAATTGAATGGATATCATATATTTAATTTGGGAACTGGAACCCCGACGAGTGTATTACAATTGGTAGAAACATTCATACAGGTCAATAAAGTTTATATTCCATATGAATTTGTACCGCGCAGAGAAGGAGATTTAGATGTTTGTTTTTGTGACCCAGGGTATACAGAAAAAATGCTCAATTGGAAAACCGAAAAATCTTTAGATGATATGTGTAGAGACGCATGGAATTTTCAACTATTGAATGCCAATGAACAAATTAAAGAAAAATTAGAAGAACCATTAGAAGAACCATTAGAAGAACCAAAAAGCATATACTCGGGTTGGTTTTCTTGGAGATGGTAATTTTCAGATAGGTTGTAATAATATATTATATGAAATATATATTATTAGCATTACATTAGGATATTACTAGAATTACTTAACACATTTGACAAAGGGGTATAAATCATATACAGTAACATAATCATCGTATATACCTACAGATTTCTGCTCGATATACCCGTTTTTGTAATAAAAGTCGCGAACATCATTTCCATCAGATGGCTGCCACGCAAGCATACTTACTCTGTTAACATCATATACTTTTTTAGCATATGTTTCTATATCATTCAATATGGATGTACCATAACCATGACCTCTATAAGATTCATGTATATGAATGTTATTTATAATTGCTGTTTTATTATCTATTGTAAAATTATACTTCGCCAACTCTTTTCCGTTCTTATAAGCGGATACATTATATAAACAGCGTGACGTCATTTTGGTTATATAATATTTAATTGACATATGATTTATTATGCTACAATTATTTTTACCAACAAAATTATCTATATAACGCAAGCTGATTGCCTTTCCATTCATATCCACATTTTTCATAAAATTTGACATTTTCGTTACTACAGTCCAATATAATCTTATAACATTCACTACATTCACTTTGTGCTATTTCCAATAATTTCTTTCCCAATCCAAATCCACGCATTGACTCATCTACTACCACATCTTCTATATGAGCAACCTTACCGAAATTATGAATGAGTTTTTCTTCAATTAATATTGTAATAGATCCCACTACTTTTTGTGAATCTTTTTGTGAATCTTTTTGCGAATCTTTTTGTTTTATTAACTTTATTATATGAGTTTCATCTAACTTTTCAACAAATTTACAAAAAGTTTCGTATTTCATCTTATTTGGATCAATTGCGGTCAACTGTTGTAATAAACAAAAATAATTTGAATGATAATCATCATTAGATAAATCCGATATTTCAAAAAATGTACCATTTTTCTCAAAAATCGTTTTTTTGTAAGTTCTCTTTATAAATTTGCTCAATTTCATCTTTACCTCCTCTACCATCTCCTCGCTCCCTGATTCCACATACACTCGTAAATAATTCTCTGTACCTGATGGTCTAACAAACGCACGAGTATTATCGTCACATACAGAATCAATATATATCTGAAGCGTCTCTGGTTTTGTCAGGCGAAGTTCATCTTCAGTCGTAATAAACTCGTCTTTGTTTTCCACTTCCATTTTAAATAAGGAATATGGATACACGGTATAAAAATCTTTCCAGTCTTCAGTTCTCAATTTCATTTCCTGAAGTATAAACAATACGGCAAACATGTCCATAATTCCATCACCAATCGTAGGATGGAAGAACTTTTGTAGGTCATGTAGTTCTGGATAAGACTTATTGAACAATACAGTACCATGACCGTTGGATTCAAAGTAAATACTTATATCATATTTCAATGCTTCAGCATGTAGATTTTTCACTCCTGTTGCTGTGCAAACCGTATGAATACCTAAACTATGAATGAATTCCAAAAAGGCTTTGTTACTATATCCCGTATGAATCACCGCAATATTCGATACATTATCCATTACATTTGCCATATAAGCAGCAATTAAAGCACTTATTTTGTCTCCGTTCAGTAAATGAAAGTTGTCTTTATTTTCTTGATAATAAAAAACTACTCTATCAGCATCACCATCTAACGATGCGTAGAGTCTGTTATTTTCCTCCACTTCATAAGGAATACACTGTTGATTCACAACATAATCGGAGCCACTTTTTTCATTCAATAATGTATGGTTCTGGATATCTATATTGATTAAATTTAATCTCTCTACTTTTGAATTTAATTCTGTTAATACATTTGTTCCCACCCCGTTAGCACAATCGCATATTATATTTGGGTGTTTGATATGTTTAATAATACCATATAAATTATCAAGATATGTTCCTGTTTGATTACTGTGCGCATACATTGCGTAATGTAATTCTGGTGTGGTAACAACATATAGATTATGTACGATACTGTCATTATGTAGTTCTAGTATACCGCTGATTATCAATTCGCATATTTTGGGACTGCTTTTTCGTGTGTCATATCCTACAAAGATTTCAGGAATTTTCATATTCATATCAAATACACATGAGTTGTTATTGTTTACATAATCCGTAATCATGTTTTCTTCAGCCACGTTAATCATTTCGCCGTCCGCATTCACTATTTTTACACCGTTGTCTTCATGAGGATTATGTGATGCTGTAATCATGATACCGTATGGTTTTTTATAAAATCCACTTAATATTCCTATCACATTTCCAATCTTAACGGCAATTGCTTCAATCACAGAATGGTGAAACCGAAATCCAGAAGTACCATAATTATATTTCATTTTAATTTGTATTTATATATTAAAAAAATACAAAATATTAATAGCTATAATTCTAGTTATAATTCCAGTTATATTTCTAGTTATATTTCTAGTCTAAACAGGTGGTTTTAAATATCATTCCAGTTACCAAATATGGGTCACAATTTGAACTAGGTCGTCTATCTTCAAAATACCCTTTTTCATTTTTATAATTTTCATTTCCAATACGTATGGATGCTCCACGGTTTGCTATACCGTGAGAAAATGTGTCATATGAAGCTGTTTCATGAGCGCCTGTCATGCGTTCGTCGTTTCCAGTTCCATAAACCTCCATATGTTCATCATGTTTTAACGATAATTTATGAACTGCCTCTTCAATATATGATAGTCCTGTACGCTGATCAGTACCTTCCCTCATGTTTTTTGTGCTATAATTTGCGTGACATCCTGATCCATTCCAGTCTCCCTTAAGAGGCTTAGCTTCAATATTCACACATACATCGTGAAGCTCAGCCACTCTATTCAATAAATATCGTGCCATCCATAAATGATCGCCTTCTTCTATGCCTGTGCAAGGTCCTATTTGGAATTCCCATTGACCGGGAGCAACTTCAGCATTGATACCAGAAATTTTTATTCCCGCAGCGACACATGCCCGCATGTGTTTTTCAGCAATCATTCTACCGAATGAATTTTCAGCACCAATACTACAATAAAATTGTCCCTGTTCTTTATCTTCGCCGTACCCTAAAGGTTGTCCAGTTTTAGGATCAATCAGAAAATATTCCTGCTCTAAACCAAACCATGGAAGCTCTTCTGGATTCTCTTTAAAAATCGCATCAGCCCAATGGCGATGATTATTTGACAGAGGCTCGTCATTAGGTGTGTAAGTATCGCATAATACTAATTTATGATTATTTCCGCGGAATGGATCATTAAATAATGTCCTAGGTTTAATTATCACCTCAGAATCTTCTCCCTGTGCTTGTAATGTAGAACTACCGTCATAGTTCCAATCAGACACATCATCTATTGAATTCACTTCTCCTGTTACCACTTTTGTTTTACTACGCAATTCATTTTTACCACCTATCCATACATATTCTATAAAACTGTTCTTCATTATATATATAATTATGAAGAATAATTAAACTAGAAAAAAAATGACTATTCGTAAATTCGTAAGCATTATATGCCCTTTGTTTTATTTACATCATCTATTTTAATCAACGCGTATATGTAACATGCCTCTCGAAGGGTGCAATTGTATTTTTCAGCAACATCACATATTTTACGATATGTTTTTATCATTTTGATATCCATTTTCTGAACAACTGTATCTTTTTCCCAATACTCGCCTGATCTATTTTGAAGCCATTCAAAATAACTTACTAATACTCCTCCTGAATTTGCTAAAACGTCTGGAATAACTGTGATGTTATTTAATTTTAAGATATCTTCAGCAGAATCATGAATAGGACCATTCGCGCCTTCCGCAATAAATTTACAATTTAAATTGTGGGCTATATCATCATCTATTTGCAACTCTAACGCGCATGGAATTACGACATCACATCTGGTAGAGAAAAATTGAGTTTTATTCAGAATGACATCACTAACCGCATTTATACTACCTTGTTTGCTTTGTAATTCACTTAATGTTGAATAGCACTCTTTCAAATTACTCACATCATAATAACCTGTATGATCTCCAACGGCCATCAATTTCATTCCATATGACTCTAGTGTTTTTGTAACATATGAACCTACATTTCCAAAACCTTGAACAATAAAAGTTTTATCTTTCACATCATTTCCTAGCGCTTCCTTAATACACAACGCCACACCGTAACCGGTGGCTTCTTCTCTCCATAGACTACCGCCATTCACTATTGATTTTCCAGTATATGTTGATTTTGAGTCAAAAATATTTCTGGTTATTTTCGTATGCTCATCAACCATCCAGTCCATAATTTGTGAATTCGATCCTACATCAGGCGCAGGAATGTCTATTTCTGGTCCGATATAGTTTGATAAACGTGCTGAAAATTCACGACTAATAGTTTGAAGTTCGGAAGCACTATAATCTCTAGGATTTATAGCTAACCCACCTTTTCCACCACCATATGGTAAATCCTGTACTGCGCATTTAATTGTCATCCATGTGGCTAAGGCAGTAGCTTCGTCAATGTCTACATCTTTATGAAACCGTAATCCACCTTTATAGGGTCCTAGAGCATTATTATGTTGAACACGATATCCTTTAATCATTTCAATGGAATTATCCGATTTTCGTATGGGAAAGTTTATACCAATAAGATTTTGAGGAGACATGAAAGAGGCGTAAGTACTTTCGCGTACACGCGATATTGAAAGCTTATATGCTTTCTTCAGTTGGCTATGAAGTGTGTTAATAACTTTAGACATATTATAGGCGCATAAATATATTATTACTAATTTTTCTACTTACAAATGGGTTGCTAAGGAATTGATTAATAATGAATGGTTAGTTACAAATAAGATGAAATAAATATTATCCTAATATAATGCCAACCCCAAAAATATTAATTATTGGATTGGGTTGGGCCAGCGCATCCTTTATCAAAACAATAGATACTGACAAGTATGATGTAGAAGTGTTTAGTCTGGATAATAAATTTGTTTATACACCACTATTGCCGCAAAATATAAAACAAAATAATACTCTCACATTAAACGGGACTGATATAAATAATAGAATTAAATTCACACGTAGAGAGATTAAAAATTTAGATGTTACAAACAGCAAAATAATAGTAAAATCCGGTATAAATTCACATTATAATTATTTAATTTTGGCTCATGGCGCAAGTGTCAATACATTTAACATAAGTGGAGTTGAGGAAAATTGTCAATTTTTAAAAACAGAAGTTAATGCGGATGAACTAAGAGAAAAGATAAAATCATTACCCGAAAAATCACACATTGCTGTAATTGGTTGCGGGCTTACCGGATCCGAATTAATAGGATCCTTATTAGATTATAATAAGTTTAACATTCATGCGATTGATGCATTACCGCGTCCTATAATGATGTTTAGTGAAAAACTTTCTAACATGACTATCAAATTATGGAAGGCTAATAATATTAACATATATATGAATCATCTAGTATCATCTGTAAATAGTCGTGAAATAAACTTTGTAAATAATGAGAAGATTAATTATGACCTCGCTATTTGGTGTGGAGGAATCAAAAAGTCCCCGTTAACCAATAACATATTATCTGCTTTAAAGATAGAAAATAGTAAAGGCATTCCTGTAAATTCCTATTTACAGGTGGAAAACGTAAAAAATGTTTGGGCATTAGGCGACTGTGCATCTAGTGGACTACCGCCTACAGCACAGGTGGCATACCAACAAGGCGAATATCTGGCTCGTCAGTTCAATAATAATATTAAGAATGATATTAATGATATTAATGATATTAATGATAATAAGAAAAAGAAACCATTTCAATTTAACAATAATGGTCAGATTGGCTATATAGGACTAAAACAAAGTGTTTGTCAGTTACCATACCTTCAAGCAGGCGGGAATTTAGTGTATTATTTGAATAATGTTATTCATTTCTACAATGGTATAAATTTAAAACAAAAAATAAACATAATGAGAAATAATGAGAAATAGATATTTAATTTTATTTTTAATAATCTACTAATAATATAATGAGTGAATCATCAAATCTTAAATTTGAAAATGATAAAGAATTTTTGATGTATTATCATACTATACTACGTAATATCGGTCTATACACTTCTGTAGCTTTGGCGGGAATCGCCGCAGCACGGGGATTATTCGCTACCAAAGGCCATAAACTATCTGCTTTTGTCACCACTATTTTATCAGGTTCATTTATACTGATTTCCATTCAGATGTCGCGTTTACTGAGTGCTGATATTGTAATGGCAACAAAACAATTGGATTCAAAAACATTGGATAGTTGGTCGTTGCTACCTAGGGTAACATTATATTTAAACGTTGTATTATTAATGGTTGCTATAGGAGTATTATTTGAGAAGCTTTCACAATAAACAACAATAATAAACAACAATAATAAACGACCATAATAAACTATTATAATGTTATACTATATGCATGCCATTTACAGCACCGCTTATTTAGATAGATTAAGTAAATGCTATTATAATATTTTGGTTGTATCTCCAACACCTCTGGGAAATTTAAGGAATATGACAAAACAGATACAACTACCAAATTTAACAGGCGTCACCAATTGTGGTAACTGTCCGCCTAGTTCAGAGTGTATGTACGCCTTTTTAAGCATAAGGAATCCTACTGAATTGATGCAATTAATTGAATTACCTAGTTTATTTTCAGAATTACAGACCAATGGTTATACTGTGAATAGCGACTTAACAAAGATGTTGATAAAGACAGGAATTACCCAAACAAACAAAACATTACTATGTTATATTGTAAAAAATTGAACATATCTAAGTATAATATGATATATATATTATAATATATTATACATGTGTGACACATTAGATAACCCCGACGATTTACTTATATGCGACTACATAAAGCAATTAGATTCCAAAGAGAAAAAAGCTATAGACATAGCTCGCGATCAATTACAATCTTCATTTGATATTACCAAAAGTATTGGATTTATTAAATGGATAGAAACAAAAAAATAAATTATCATGATTTAACTGATATATATTATATATTGAATCTTACTTTTTTACTTTTTCCGTTCATTCTTTTCTTTCGTTTAATACTAGATTTTGTTTTTCCACCAACTAATTTAGGGGTCACATTATTGATTGTATTTGCTGCTATTTTACCTGTATTTTCAATAGACTTTCCAACTTTTGATTCAATATTTTGAACGATTTTAGTCATATCGATATTTGTAAGATCCTCTCTGATTTTGTTTAATTCATCCATATTATTTTCTAATTCTTGTATGTTCGGACCCAATTCGTTTTTTAATCTACCTAATATTTCGTTACCTGTGGAGGTTATCTCGTCAGCATTTTTAGCCATTGTTGCCCCAATACGTGAACCAGCAATACCAATAGCTAACGCATTGTCCAGGATGATGTATGCATCTCCAATTCCTGGAATAATTTTAATTGCGTTTTTGATAAATTTTGATCCATTTTTCATTACATTATTTATACCACTAACAGTAGTTGTAGTAATATTATTCATTGCACGAATTAGTGGCTCTTTGGCAACTTCAGTACCATCCATTATTAAAACTGCCAAAGAGCTAAATAATTTATTTACCAATGCTTTTGATTTTTTATCGTTAGCTAAATATTGTAACAAAACTGTCTTTTCTTCTAGTTTTTTCATAATTTCCTCTTTATTTTCCATATTCATGTTATCTAATCCTAATATAGCGAAAGAAACAATATCCAATACTTTATTAAGTCCAACAGCACCTGTTGTGATAGCAAAATGTAAAGCAGCATTGGTAACATTTGTAGTTGCATTATGCGTAGCGTCAATTATTTTTAATGGATTTTCTGTTTCTAAACATTTCCCATCTATCAATGACGCCAATCCATTACATTTTTTTGGTTCTGGGAACCCGTTTTTATTAGTTATATATGATTTTGGTTTCATGGGATTGTTATTATTCACTACTGAAGATATCGTATTCTTTGCTAAATTAGAAATGGATCCAGGCGTCGTTAATGATTTACGGGATATAGGATTGCTTGGTACACGTACAGTTGTATTTGAACCAGTAGTAGCATTAGTAGTAGCATTAGTAGTAGCATTAGTAGTAGCATTAGTAGTAGCATTAACAGTAGTATTGGAATCGTTGCTAATTTTATTGTTAATTTTATTATTCGGTTGTTTTGATTTATTAACTTTAGTTCCTAACATATTATACTATAATCAGGTTTTATTTTATAGATATTTATAGATATTTTATAGAAATCATATTTATTTACTTACAAAGTCTTTGTAAGATAATTGTTTAGATTCTATATACTGATTGCGAATAGGATTTAAGAATGAAAATGACGATAATTTCCCTACATACTTATATCTATTAATATTTGATTGCACTTCTATTCGTTTTGTTTTTTGTTTTTTAAATTTACCATACACATCAGGTAATTTTCTCTCTATTTTCTCACCATTTTCTTTATTCTCATCACTGTTATCAGATAAATGATATATATATTTACAATTGAATTGTATAACAAATTTCTGAGACACTGTTTCTAAAATACTATTCGGTATTGAACGATTACAATAATAATGAAACATATTATCTTCGGAATCATATTTCATGATTATACTTTCAATTGAATCTCCATAAGGTATCGCTTCAAATAAAAAAACCTGCTTATAATCTCTGTCTACATCTTTAACAATTTTCAATTCATTAAATTTATTCAAATACTTTTCTGAATATGGTATTTTTGGTGTAATTAGTTCCTCGTCTTCTATACATAAACTAAATAAATTCCCCATATATAACATTATATCATTAATTTTTAATAGTGTTTAAACGACTATTGAATAAGTCAGCAACTTCTTCTTGTAAATTAACCACTTTAATTCTTTGAAAGTTCTTATTTTTATTATCTGGATGTAAGCATATTAAGTATAATCCAACTACCTTTTTATCATATTTTGCTTCCAATATTGCTTTATAAGTATTCAACTGTAAACAATAATGCCAATAGTTTGTATCTGGAATATGGGAAATCGTTTCACAATTTGAAAATTTATTCCAATTACTCGTTTTCACAATTTCTTTGGATCTTTTCCAATCATAAATTAAAAGTTCCCCATTTTCATTCTCAAATACCATATCTATTGAACCCGCTAGTTTTAGTTCTTCGTGATATACTGTCCATTCAGTTCTATACGGTTTGAGGTTTGGGAACGCTTCAACAAAACTCATAAAATATTTATATTCAATAGAATCATTTTTTTTTGGGCAATTATTATAATAACATTCGATATCATAGTGCATTAGTGTACCTGCCTGGGCAGCACTGTCTCTGTTTGTTTCCCATCCCGCTTTAATTTCATTATCAGTTTGTCCAAAATATTTACTATTCTGCCAATTCTTAGACTTTCGCATATTTGATATGATTTTATCGGCGTCAAACTTTTCAAATAGTTTATGATTAAATGTTGTCACTGATGTGTAATTACTGTCACCGTCAATTGTATAAACATGTGTCGGTTCGTCGAATAAAATTCGTTCGTCTCTAGGATGAGGATGTTTCTCTTTTAAATAAGTAGGAGGTTCCATAATTTCTATAAATAATATATACGTATATCTGCTTTTTGAATCAATTTTTTTTAAATTAAGATGGTTCATAAATAGTTACTCATTAAAAACATATAAAGAAATATTACTACTAATCAATGTGTTACTAAGAGATCCATAAGTGGTCTTATGGTCTAATGGTTATGACTGCGGACTTTGAATCCGCCAGCCTGGGTTCGATTCCCAGTAAGACCTTTTCTCAGCTTAGCTCAGTTGGCAGAGCGTTGGACTGTAATAGTTTTAACATAAATCCACAGGTCGCTGGTTCAAATCCAGCAGTTGAGAATAAAACATTTAGTAATTTACCACCTTTTCTCTCATAGCTCAGCTGGTTAGAGCGTGCGACTGTTAATCGCGAGGTCATAGGTTCGATCCCTATTGAGAGAGGAAATTTACATCATATATTTACGTACGTTGTACATAAATATATTAAAACCTAAACGAGTTGAATGATAGTTTAGTTGGAAGCTATCCCAGTTATGTATTTAAAAATACTATCTTCAGAAAGTTCGTTAGCGTTGTCTGGATTTTGAAGAAGTATATTTCTTAGAATATCGCCAGCATAATCCCGCAGATACTTACTTAAATATGCGTTTTGTTTTTCAGAGTCACGATTAGGGCTCAATATGTATGACAGTAAAGATTTACGTTCATTTTGTTCAGCAATAGTCATCTCATCAAATATTAGCGCATTAATACTATTTTCAACTAGCTTTGCTAGCTCTTCTTCATGCATTGTAGAATTTGGATCATATAGTATTTCGTACAAATTATCAACACTTGCACGCATTTCATTATCATCTGCTCTTATATTTAAAGACTCTAAAGATGCACCTCCTTTGAATTTTGCTACTTTTCTTCTTCCATGTTTGTGTTTTTTAGTTGATTTTAAAGCATATTTGTATGCTTTTCCAGTTTTTTTACAACCTTTTCGTAGAATGTGAAAATCTACAGCAGCGGATTTACCACCGGTTATTGCGCTTGCTAAACGAGCATATCCCCATGAATGTGCTGTTTGATTTGGTCTTGATCCAGATGAGTAATACGCGCCTTGTCCTTTCTTAACTATTTTATTCAAAGATGATAATGTACATCCAGTCTTTTTTGATAATATTTTCGAAGGAACCACATCTTTAACATTGTATATTTTCATTGCATTTTTTACATGAGATGATTTTTTATTCTTAAACGATTTGGCTTTTTTTCTTGTGTGATATTTACCCTTTTTATATAATCCTCTTGATTTCTTAAGCTGTTTTAATTGTTCTTTTTTGTCTTTGTTGGTTAGCCTTTTGGGAATATATTTAATGGGAATATTCATATATAACATATATGAATATTTTATTTATCGCCCGTATCATATTCCATAACGTATTCCATAATATACTAAGGTTCCGGATCAGGATCTTCACATAAATTTATAATATCACATAATTCTGCTTCATCCTTTAATTTACCTGTATGTTTTGAAGAAGTGTCTAATCCTACAACTGGTTTAGCATGAGTATGTGAAGAATAATTGATAGTGATTAACCCTTTAGTATTTATTGAACTCTTTTTAACTACCGTAGCGTCATTTGA
>Ga0206125_10001757_pt1 | contig 24428 bp, 19 predicted proteins | sample Helgoland_Spring_4_FD_148598 | JGI IMG/M metagenome (GOLD analysis project Ga0206125, IMG submission 148598) | Pelagic subsurface seawater microbial communities from Kabeltonne, Helgoland, North Sea - Helgoland_Spring_Bloom_20160331_1 | ecosystem: Environmental > Aquatic > Marine > Epipelagic ... | reverse complement strand
ATGTTTGTGTATCCGGTTTATTATTCTCCGTACGTGTTACCTTATGGTGGCTATGGTGGCTATGGTTATGGTGGTTATGGTGGTTATGGTGGTTATGGTGGTTATGGTGGTTATGGTGGTTATGGTCGTCGATGGAATAGACGAAGACATCGACGTTGGTAAATTGCGAATTTTATTAAATAAATTAACCAAATAAAATATAATATAATGGTTATATATAATGGATTTTATTACTACACAAATTGATGTAAATGACTTTGCGTTAGAGGCTCCGGTAGTTGATAAGATTGATATTGAGATAAGCGAACTAGTATTAGATTCTCACGTGGTTGTCCGTGTTCATTATCGAGACGTGGGTGGAATTCATTTGGCTACTAAAACCGTAAGAATAGAAGGCGATGAATACAATGTTTGGGGAGACGATGACAATTATATTATAAATCTAGTTTTAACAAAGTTGGGTTTAACAAAAACAATATAAAAAGATGTATGATATATATCATATAATGGATTCTACACCACTTACCGCACCTTCGACTGTCCCCCCTACTGCCGATTCAACATCCGCACCTACTACTATGCCAAGATTGACTGAAATCCCGATTACTGATGATAATTCCGCGTTGAATGTTATGGTTGGATTTTTAGACACCGCCCAGAAACGCGGAGCATTCAGCCTAGATGAATCCGCCAAGGTATGGGAATGCGTGAAGCGCTTTATTCAAAAGTCCGATTCTGCTACTCTTTAAATAAAATAATATAATATGTGTAATTAATTGTTACATATATTAGATACAATCTTGACAATCTTCTATAAATTCTTCATCTGTTTTTTTAATTGGTTCTTCGAATTTCCCTTTTAATAAAGTAGTAATAATGGTATTTAAATCGTCCATAGTTGCGTCTAGTCGCAATATTTCTCCGGTTTTGATATTGAATATTTTGAATACTTTTTCTTCATACTCTTCGGTATAACTATGTCGCATTTTCCACAGCCAAGCATAAATAATAACTTGAACCAAATGTTCTACTGTAATTTCCGACGTGCATTTAAGTTCCCATGCAATAGTTTCGCTAATTAAATCAACCCGTCCAGTAAATCTGAATTGTTGTGTCTCATCAAATATGGTACTTAAATATTCATCTATTTTTTCATGTTGTTCCTCATGCGATTCATGTATAATCGTGTCTTCTACAGAAGGCATTGTGTTTTCACAATCCGGACCAATTACGTCACGTAATCTATTTTTACACGCCAATACCATATCGTCGGTTAACCAATTATATTCATCGCGATCTATCTGTTTTAATTTAAAATAAAGTGTTTCTTGAACGGCTACGCTGACATTGGCTACATACAAGTAGTCATTGATAGTTTCTATTTTTTCAGGAAGGCTATTGACAATTTCTTTCAAGAAAATATGGTCGTTCATCCGCATGTTATCAATTGCATTATCAATTACATCGAACAATACATTCCCTCGTGGTATATTATCAAATTCTTCTTCTGTTTCCGAAAATGCCTCTTTCAGATAATCATAATAAACACATGGAATAGCAATACCATTTAAATCACTAACCTCTTCAAAATATCCTTTTTTAGTTTCTATGACACTCGGAATATCAAGTGTTATGGTTTCATCCGTTTCTTTTATAAATACTCGGTCAATAATCGGCGATATCGTTTCAATGACACTTTCCGAGATGAACTTTACTAATTCTGTAGGTGTAATCCTGTGTTTTTTAACAACATTATCATTTATATTCATATCTTCTTCATCTTGAAAAATAGTTTGATGATGTCCTTTAAAGTTAATATAGTCGCATTTCTTCATTTCGATATGGCTCTTCTTCAAGAATTCAAGAGGACGGTCAGTTGCGTAATTATTGCTCTCTAGCAAATAAAGTCCTTCAGTTGCTCGTGTGGCAGCAACATATAATGTATTCGGACACATATCGCGAGCTAAAGTGCGGGCATTAAATCTAAAATATGCATTATCAAACCCTACAATAAAAACGTATTTTCGCTGCCGGCCTTTAACGCTGTGAAAAGTGGAAAATACGACTTTTCCATCAATGACTCTGTCGTCTATTTTATCACCTTCTAGCATAGGTACGTGACAAGGAACATCCTTTTCAACCAATGTGTTTTCAAGACGACGGATGTTACTATTCGCACCTTTCACTGATCCACCCAATACGAAAATTTCACTTGGTTTTACCCCATTTTCAAGTAGCTTTGTAATTTCACCATAAACCACCCTAGAAATATTACTACGTGAATTACGTACATATGTCACTACCGACCCGTCACGACATGCGTTCATTCTTTCTTCACCTAACATGACATCATTTACAAAGTTGCGCATTTGATTTGTTATACGGAATGACATTTTCATGGTACGCTTTTGGAAACCGGGTGTAGTTAGATTGGTTAGTCCGTCCCATACCTGGTCTGCCATGGTTAGAAACCGAATATCAGCACCTTTAAAATCATATAACCCCTGCATATAGTCTCCCAATATGAGTAATTGGATATTCGAGTCAATATCCTTGATGAATTTCACCATCAATTGGAAATAAAGCAATGTCATATCTTGACATTCGTCCAAAACAATCATATCATATTTCGGAGATACCTCTTTTAATGGCATATTTTTAAATAATAGACGACGTATTTCGGTATCGGTATATCCAGTAGATAAATAATACCGTTTTGCCAAACTATGATAAGTATGGACGGTGAGATTCTGTATATCGTTTTTCTCAACGGTTTCTTTTACGTCCTTACGCAAGGACGCGTTATATGTTAATTGTAATATTTTTGTATCTGGCATTTCTCTTGCTATCGATAAAATCAGAGTTGTTTTACCAGTTCCAGCAACCGCATCAACCATTACATTATGTCCTTCTTTTACAGTGTCTAATATACATTGTTGTTCGTCACTTAGCTGTATCATACGATATATTATTCTATTTGTTCGCTATACAATAATATAGATTAACGTTTATACCAATTATTTATATTGTTAAGAACGAGTATAAAACTATTCCAATTCATTGGAAATATCTAACACCTAAACGCATATGCAAAAATACCAACCGCAATTAACCCAATAAAAAGCCCCATATGATAATGATATTGCATATTACGATACATTTTCGTCCAGGCTTTTGTTTGTTCTGGTGTGACAATATGGTCTAACATATATTTTGTTTTAGGTGTGAGGACATAGTAAAAATAGTTAGTTATAAACGCGGACGTAGTTGAGATACAAACCATAGACATAGTGGAAAAGGTTTTATTCATAACGAGAGTATTATACAAAATGAATAACACAGCAATAAGGAAACCTAGCCCATAGCCAGTATAATAAATACGGGTCCGTTCATCTACAATTTCTTTATAAATTGTTTGCAACTTATCTGGTAATTGTTTTTGATACTTCTTCATAGTATCGTTATTTGACATAGCATTTGTCATATATATCATTCCAATAATGAAAATTATTGAAATAGCACAACTGATTCTACACGCCATTGTATAATATACAGTATATGATACAATGATAAATTATCTTCACGTAACTATTGTATTTTTCGGCGAACTTACCCATTCAGGTGTTTACATAATTTTTATTTTTTGAACGGGTTTTCTTCGTGTATTTTTAACACGCTTTCTAAAAGTTTTATTATTTTGAATTCCTCTTAATAATCGCATTTGCGCGGCAGCTTTTTCTTTGGTAGCACATTTTGCGAAAACCTTCTTAGACTCTGGATTATATACTTTATAACATGATTTATTTCGCACTTTACGTGTTTTGTAAGGCATTATATTATATATTATACAGAGAAATTATGATTGATTGATCTGAGAAGTATATATATCACCTCCATATACTACAGCTGATTGATACATACCATTAGATGATACTGATATTGATTGCCAACCCTGGGCGAAAAGTTTTGGATCAGGTGATATTTGCCAAGTCACCCCATAATCGATTGATATAAACACATATCCATTTTTTTCTACAGCGGTTTGATACTTTCCACTCGAAGATATTGAAACATCTTGCCATTGACGGTCACGGACATTATTATTCTCATTTTTCGTCCAATTATTTCCAAAATCAGATGATGTATATATTTCACCAGTAACTTCAATAGCAGTCATATGCTGTCCGTCTGACGACATATCACATCCTACCCAATTGTGATCGTCAAACTCACCATTCTGGTCGTCTATAATTGTTGTTGTAGTCCATGAATTTCCATAATCAGTAGATAGATAAATAGCCTCACAAACAATGATTTGACGGTTTCCATCAAACGACATAGAAATACCTGCGGTTGGAAATGATAAAATCGAATTATATAAATCTCCATCGATATTGCTATTTTTCGTCCAAGATACTCCAAAATCCGACGATTGGTATAACCCATCTCCTGAAGATATAACGGTTTGATATTGTCCGGTTAAACACACAGATACAAAAATTTGACTGGTTCCAAAACTATATACTTTATTCCATGTGACACCATAATCAGTAGACGTATATATGTCTATGCCATTTGCTGCGGTTTGATATTGACCGGTTAATGATATACGAACATGGTTCGTCAATGAAGTCCCAATATTAATATTGGGAACCCAGGTGGTACCATAATCATTAGATATATATATATCCCCATACTCTTCGATTGTGGATTGATACTTACCGCTCGCAGAAATCGATACAGATAACCAGTTTTGAATATTAACCGAACCTTCAGTTCGATTATCCCACAAAACCCCATAGTTATCAAACACTCCAATACTATCATTCACTAATACAACTAGTATAGGGACACGATAAGTCTGGGTAATATTTGTAACACTTGATGTTGTTTGTTTCCGAATATTAGTCTGAGATTCTGTATAGTTAATCAAATGATTTACCGATGATAAATTAGTGGGGCCAATGTTAGTAGCAGGCACATATGGTTCTGGTTCTAGATTTACTGTCATTGTTATACTTATACCATCGGGTATATATATTAGATCGCCTGCTATAAATCCGTCTGCAGGACCAATACTACTTTCAGTAGGGCGATTATTAAAAACGTTATTATTAGCTGCGTATTTCATACTATTAGTAACTCGACTAACCTTGAAATACCCACTTAAGTCACTTACATATGTGCCATTTATATTAAAATCATATTTGTTAAATAGTTGAATTAATGCTTCCTCGTCAAAAACGCCTTTATTTACATCATAGTATGATTCTTCTCCAGAAAACACACTGGCGAACCCATCTGGAGCACCAAAATATTCTAATACAGTATAATTGAAATCTTCATATAGTGTAGATAATTTTCCCATGGATATTATTTTATCTGAAGTTATGTAATCTAGTATATCTTCAGCCGTAATAGTAACCTCGTCATTAATTAACGTATCATTACTCACATCATATTCAGTAAATAATGTTGTTTCATTATTTTCATCTTTGGTAATACCAAGTTTAGTGTTTATTCTACTGACTGAGTATTCAATTTGAAGTGCGTCAGCAACCTGATATTGATTCGAAATACTTGTATCGTGGATTTCAATATTGGGATAATCTTGTTGTACGGAAAACCCACCAGATGAATAAAACGCATAATTTTCATCGGTGTCTTCTGACATTATATACATTATAAAAATAATTTTTATAGATTATCCAAATGTAATACTAAAGTGGACGTGTATATTTTACTTAAAATCACCATTGACCCATAATTAATATCTGTTCCTGAAATACCACTAAGTGGAGGCACAGGGTCATTTAATAAATCTAATCGCACAGACAAGCCATTATCTAATACAATGACATCTCCTGCTAGAAATCCATGTTCTATAGTTTTATTACTGCGATTATTAAATGGGTCATTTTCATATAAACTAGCCATTAATTGCGGAACATAATAAATATTCATATTTCCTGATATGTCATTGCTCGTATTTGATGAAGGGTCAACAAACGAAAATAAATCAATAAATTCGTTATTCGTAATCGTGCTATCTGTATTTTGCGATTCACCAGAAGGGTCAAATACATTCACGTCTTTGCTTAATTTATAATAATTTACTATACTCCTTCTAAAATCTGAATTCATTGTGCTGAAATCACCCAAACTAATAATGTTGTCACTGGTTATATCCGGAATGAACTCGTAAAAATCAAACGAAATAGAATTCGGAAATGATCCCCCGGATACATCAAATGGTGATGAAATAACGGTATTATTACTAGCATCTTTGACAATTCCCAATTTATTATTAAATTCTTTAACATTTATCCTTAATTGTAATGCCAATGTTAAATCTAACTCCTTGACCGACATATCGCCTATTACTGGAATAGGTCCTCCGACCTGTTGTTCTATTCTGAACCCGCCTGAAGCTGGTATATAGTAAACATCAACTAATGGTGAGTCTAGATTAGACATAATAATTATATTATATCCACCGAAAGAGTATTGACTTATAAATCATAAATCATTTTTAAATCCAAACAAAAAGAGTAGTTGGAATTATTCATCGGTAAAACACGTCCGCGTTCATCAAATAACCGTATTCTTAATCTTTGAATATCTACGGGTCCAAAATATCGTCTAGGTTCAGTAATAATATTAAAATCATTTTCCATAATTAAACTAAAATACGACCCTTTGATGGATATACGAGCTAAAATATTTGGACTCATAATGGAATTATTGAAGACATTGACAAATTGATTATTCGCACTATTCGCAAAGTCATCTACAGCTAAATAAATATATCGTATATTTGCGGGTTCAATTACAGTATCTGCGGTATAACTACTCGCGCCCCGATATTTTCTCTTTATAAACCCTAAATTCCACCCAAATCTGGTGGAAACATCTACCTTGTCTACATTACCATTAATATCTTTTGTAAAATCGAGTGCTATGTCTTTTACTAAATCGGAACGGATACCGGATGGTCGTATAGTTACCTTCCCTGTGCCCGACCCTGAAGCTGTAATATCCAGAAATAACGAGATATATGAAAATATATCTTCCGGTTGCGTTAGTACTCCATCTTGGTCTACTGGTGATAATAATTTATTTACCGTTTCAAGTAAATCTGCTGAGTTATAATTGCCATCGGGTATAGTAATGATTTTGTCCGAAGTGAGTGTGACATTTAAATCAGTAAACGATAGATATGTGACATTTAAATATAAGAAATTGTTACCAAACTCTTTGCATATACCGTAAAATGATACAGGCAATTCAAGCGAAGATAGATTCATTGAAACGACTTTATTGAATTTAATAGGCATTTGTATAGAAAAATCAGAACTTTGGGTGCCGTATAAATTATCACGGAATCTTGTATCTATATTTAAACTTTTTGTAACGATGCGCGTATTTAGTTGATTTAATTTTCCTGGAAAAAACTCGCTATTGGATGAATGAACGAATTGTGTATCCGGATGGGTTATTAATTCATTTGTTCGAGGTTCTATTTCTTTAGAAACGGGTGTATCCATAGTATCTAATTTGTAATTCGTTGGGACGGTCGTTGGCTTAGCTAAATCCCCTTTACGACATTTTACAAATATTAACCAGTTCTTCGCAAGTTCTAAAAACTCTATTAAATCGCGTTTGAAGCGTTTATCAATATGTCCGCTTGATAATAGTTTTTCACGAATACTATATTCTTTTAATTCAATATCACCTTCTGTATATTTTGCGTTTGGGTTTATTTGAAAGAATCGCTCCAAATCATTAATATTATAGTTATTTATATCTAAATCTAATTGGTCCATTACTTATTAGGAGTATATATTATTATATCATTTGAATTATAATATATACTCGTAATTTAGTATAGTAAGTTATATTACGAAGAATTCTTTTCGGTAGATTTATTATACGGTAATATAATATGGCTTCGAGTGATTATACGGCTCTACGTAAATTAAAGGAAATACAAAATAGTTGTGATGTAGATGAATTAGGCGACCCTGTATCGACATCATGGTATGATATCGAAATGGAAGCACGAGCCGACTGTAGTGTAGTATTGGGTACAGGTCCTACTGGACCTATTGGTCCTACTGGATATACCGGATATACTGGGCCTGTGGGTGATACAAATGGAGGTGTATTTACTATGTATGCTGAGTCAAATGGATTTTATACCGACGGAATAGATTTTATTTTTTCATTTGGTAAGGGAATAGATGGTTCAGCATCATCGGGTGTAATGATAGGTGCCGATTGTTCTTTAAATTATATTGGAGTAAACGTAGCAACAACACCTGACACAGTTGGTGCTATCGAAATATATAAAAATGGAACACCTACAGGTATTACATTAGGTTCATTAGCAGATAGCCATTCATTAGCAGATATTAGTTATAGTTTCGTTCAAGGTGATTACATAAATATTAAATGTTTATCTGGAAGTGGTGGACTTGTAGTAAATGTATCATTGTGGTTTTCAGCCCAAGGTGTAAAGGGAAATACAGGTGAAAAAGGCGATACTGGCGAAAAAGGCTACACGGGTGAAATCGGTAATATTGGTCCCGCTGGTACTATTGGTGGCAAAGGCGATACTGGAGATACCGGACCTTATGGTATTCGAGGCACACCTGGAATTCAAGGTGAAATCGGTCCTACTGGTTATCAAGGAATTCAAGGCGAAATAGGACCAATAGGAGCTAAGGGGTATACCGGTGCGATTGGTCCAACTGGTTATACTGGATATACCGGTCAGGGTATTCAAGGCATTCAAGGTGCAACTGGATTAACTGGTTATACTGGTTATACTGGTTCCACCGGTCCTCAGGGAATTCAGGGCATTCAAGGTGAAACTGGATTAACTGGTTATACTGGTTATACCGGTCCACGGGGCATTCAAGGTATTATTGGTGATCTGGGTCCCCGAGGTCAAATTGGATTAACTGGTTATACCGGTCCACAGGGAATTCAGGGCATTCAGGGCATTCAAGGTGAAATCGGGTTAACTGGTTATACTGGTTATACTGGTCCACAGGGAATTCAGGGAATTCAGGGAATTCAGGGCATTCAAGGGTTAACTGGTTATACTGGTTATACTGGTCCACAGGGCATTCAGGGAATTCAGGGCATTCAAGGTGAAACCGGGTTAACCGGTTATACTGGTTATACTGGTCCACAGGGCATTCAGGGCATTCAGGGTATTCAAGGTTTAACTGGTTACACTGGGTATACTGGGTATACCGGTCATGGTATACAGGGTATACAGGGTATACAGGGAATTCAAGGTTTAACTGGTTACACCGGGTATACTGGGTATACCGGTCATCAAGGCATTCAGGGCATTCAGGGTATTCAGGGCATTCAAGGTGATATTGGCATTCAAGGTGAGCGTGGATATAAAGGAGATATAGGGGATATAGGCAATGTGGGTGAAACCGGAGAAATCGGCCCCACTGGTTATACTGGCAGTCAAGGTGAAAATGGCGACACTGGACCACATGGCAATGATGGTAATGATGGTATTGACGGAGTTACTGGTCCACGAGGGTCCAATGGGGTAGACGGACAAATTGGCCCAACTGGTCCAAGTGGAGAACAAGGTCTTCCTGGCATTGAAGGATTTACTGGTCCACGAGGGTATAGGGGTCCAATAGGGGAACCGGGAGAGGGGTTTTTAGAAAGCTTAGTTTCAGACATTAATTTTAAAGCAGATGTAATCTTATCTGGTGATATTTTGCCAGAAACAGCTTCTTTTAGTAGCATTGGTTCAATCACAAAACCATTTAAAAATATATATGTCAAAAGTTCAACGTTATATTTTGTAAATGACCAAACTCCAGAAGAAGAATTATCATCAGAACCTCCAACTGTAAATGCTCTTTCCATACAAGATGGAAAAATGGAATTAAGTGTGGTAGATCCCAATACAAATGAAGTCACGTCTAAGTTAGACGTAGGTAGCAGTAAGAGCTTTGTAAATAGAAGAGAAGATAAATCATTTTTTGATACAATCACTCAGCAACCATCCACATTCACCAAAGATACATCCGTTTATGCCGAAGGTTCTATTAATACTACAAAGGACCTAACCGTGTACTGGCATTATGATGATATTATTGCGTTTATGACAGACACTTCTTATCAAGCTTTTTATAATAATGATAGTACATATAATAGGGTTATCCCTTACATAAATCAACTATATGTAGATATATCGTATTCAACTGTAACGAATGGTTGGGAAAATTATAAAACAATGCCTATTAGTAGTGATTATAATGTTTCACCATATAAATCAACCACGATAACACGCAAAGAAGCTGCTCCAAGTGGAAATTCATCGCTAGCAACATTAATGTTCCAGGATGATATAGTGAATTTTGATGTTCGTGTGTATGGTGAAAATCTAGGTTATAATTACCCTACAATTGAAGATAGAGCTTTAATTTACGAAGGGGTAACATTTGAACAACCAAACCCACCTGGTGTGTTTAATTTTAATAACAGCACCATCGATAATTATCAACAGCTTACATTATCATATAATTATACTGAACCCGAAGAAGGTAATCCAACTTCGACTGCTGTATTGGATGAAAGTCAAACCAAATACGCGGAAAACGATACATTATCGAGTAGTTCATACATATTAGATACCACTGTAAATACGGACATAGAATCAGATGAACCGATCACCGGAGGTAGTAACTTTTCAGTGATATTAACTGGACTCCGTGCTGGTACAAAATACGATTTTTTGACAAGAATTAGGAATGATTTAAATGCGAATTATACAATAAGTGATGATATATGGCAGTATATCGGATCTGGTATAGATTTTGATAATGTAACCGATACCGGTCTAACCAATTACACTACATTGCCTTCTAGTGATGGATATTCATCAACCTATGTTCCACAATTAACTTATAACACAACTACTTATGTAACTACACCTACTTCGGTAAACACATCCATCACATACATTAATATTTCTGATGATCAAACAGTTGTTCCTGGAAAAACAAGTATTCAGTCATTTGAAATTAGTAATACAGGCGCGTCTACACGTGATACCAGTGGATTTGGAAAGTATATTGATAATACAGATAATTCGGTTCAAGTAAATGCGTATGTTGATGGTAACCTAAAGCAAACAATATCTTATCAAGGATTCACACCATCAGATAGCACTAAATCTGGAACAGCAACAATAACCGGAAGTTTAACGGGTATTAATTACTTTGATAGTAACGAACAAGGTGACATACATTTAACTGACGTGCAACAGCAAGGGTATCGATTGTATGGTAAATTCCGGATATTAACAATAGAAAATACTAATATTAAAGCAGCGGTAGGTGATCCCAGCAATAATCCATATCAATTAAAACTTGAGTATTTGCGAGATACTGATAAGATTGGAGGAGCCGCATCAACCACAACTACGTCAGATATATATATAGATGAATTGCCAAATAACCCTAGTATTTCACAAAAAACAGAAACCGCAATTGTAACCAGTGTAGTTTGGACTATGGGTATTCCAAGCGTTAAAAAATACAAAATCGATTGTTCGAGAACATATTCATATATCAACTCCCAATATAAATTTATTCGTGGGGATAGAAAATTATCAACTGTAGATAGTGTAAGTAATTCATCAAATTCATTGAATAGTAATGGGTTTAGTAGTGGTTCTATTTACATTGATAACAACTCAATTGCCGACACAGGTGAATATACATATGATGAAGCCCAATTTTACACAGCAAATAACAGTAAACTTTATGATTTACACTATACTAGTTCTCGTGATAATAACGATTCATCAGTTACATTGAACGAAACCATATACTCATTAAAATCGGATGGAATAACCAACAATATTGATGTTTCTGTGAATCATCATTTTGATCAAGATAGTTACAATAATATGGGTAATAATCTTTCCTCTAAGCTATCTCTAGTAGATATATATGAATTGGCAACTGATACAATAGCAAAAATAAATGATGATTTAGGTGGATTAGATATTGATACATATAACACACATACAGTAGTACCTAAAAATTGGACGTTACTATATTACAATGGTGTATTTAAAGTGTCTGGATATCCAAATGTTCCTGGATATGAATGGAATAGTCTCGCAGGAAATTATACATATAATGCCGGACTTTATGGATTATCTACGGGTGGCACAGAAGAAACTACAGGAACGAGATATAAATGGATAGCATTTAAATTAAACAAAATATCTTCCAGTCAGTATAGAATGAATGGTAACGATTATAATTTAAAAGACACGGGTGGAATCAAATATTTATCTGTAACCGATATGCTTTCAAATAGTGGGCTATTTACTTCATCCTCAATAAATAATTTATTTAATAGCGACAATACAGATATAATTGGATTTTGTAGAGTAACCACACTTAAAACTGGTCCAAACATTCCATATATTGGTAATTTGAAAATAGATTTCTCTCCAACTGGAGGAAATTGGACGTCAAACGGGTCAGCACAGACAGGGTATGCTGGTTCTTTAAGTGGTTCAAATGGAGCACGTGTCTTTTCAGGGACAGAGTACGGTTTCTATCTATCACCCGCATCAGTGAATGATGATTTAACTATGTTTATAGGAATTAAAGTATAAATTTTAAGAAAGATGTCTTATATTATATTAGGTGTATAATATAAATAATAAATGAGTGATACAGAAAATCTTGATATAGACGAAAAAGTAAATGTTCTATTTAAATCTGCTCTTGGATTTCCATCAGCAGAAGAATCAAGACAATGGTATGAAGAAACAACCGTTCCATTTAATAATTATATAATAGGCGAAAACATATTTTTAGATGAAGTTCCATTCTCTCCAGATTTCAATATAAATGGTACAGTTAGAACGGCTACAGAGATAGGACTTGAACCAGGCGACTTCGCACAATATACGGATAATTCCATAGATAGTGAGATTGATAAATCAACTTGTAGTATTGTTGACGATTCATCTGGAACAGTTCGACGATATAATTTACTAATTTTAGAAGAAACCCCCGAACTAGCAACGCCATATTCATCTTGGTATAAATTAAATAGTGATTCTGATAATGTTATAAAAGACGCATTTCAATTTAATTATAAACAGTATACCGAGAATTCTGTATTAAAACAGCCGTACATATACAAATTAAATACTCAAAAATCACTTAGCACACCTATGCCATTCGGTAAATTTGGTGGTAATTGGCTTGTGGATTTTAAATCGGGAATCGTGCTTTTTTCGGATGTTGGTAATTTTACAAATGGTACACAAAATAACGCAGCATTTCAATTAAACAGTTCAGATAATCGTCCAGTATTAAGTATTTACACATACATTGGTAGAAAGGGACTTGCCAAAATGATAACTACTGGAGATGACGTTAGTGAAATCACAGAACCTATGCCAGGTCAAATATTCATTAGTAAAACTGATAATTATATGCGTAGATACGATGGAACTCAATGGCTATCAATAGGAGGGAGCACCGAAATTGATACCGAATTAGATTTAAAGGCACCTAAGGATAGTCCAACATTTACAGGAAACGCCCGAATGGATGGAGGTTTTATAAAACAATGGTTTTAGATAATATATATTCATAAATATATACTATGTCTATTGCTACACTAAAACGAAAAACACAAACAAAATATAATAATATGAGTGTAGGTAGTACTCAAGGATTTTCACTTAATGGTGGATTTCGCAACCAAGGTTATGTAGGGCAAACATCTTTATCCCGTTCATTATCTAGAACCTTACCACAGGGGTATGGTGGATGTTGCGGAACTTATAATAATGTACCAGTCGTAATGTCTTCCGTTACATCTACTGAAAACCCAACAATTATAAAAAAAAGCGTTATGAGCACTTCCGGTATGTTACGTTCAAAATATAGATGGGCGCTTCGTCCTCAACCATATGCCACAGTAAAACCAGATGTGAATAACAATACTTCCGATCAAAGTACATATATTACTAAAAAAATTAAGAAGACGATAAGTGAAATTAAGAAGGGAAATAACGTCGATGATTCATCTTGCACTAATGTAAATACTAACAGTCCTAGTTCTTGTGTCAACCAGAAAAAAGTATGTGAAACAGTGCGTCCCGAGGAGGAATATCTTCCTATTTCAAGTGGACTGTATACTGAACTATTAGCCGATGCGTGTCAAGAAAACGATGTCGTTACAGAGAGACCAACTTGTGGAGTACCATTACCAGGATTATAAAATTGAAAATATGTAAATAATACAACATATATTATTGTATTGTTTGAAATGTCAAATCCGGACTCAGAATTAGAAGCGTATTTACAAAGTCTTTCACCTAAAGAGGTTAAAGCTTACCATATTGCCAAAGACCATCTAGGTATGACTTATCAATATGAAAAAAGTATTGGCTATTTAGCGTGGAAAAAAAGTCAATCCGAAAACAAATAAACATCTCTTATTTCTGCTGGTTTAATTTAAAATCTTTATAATTCATTACCTGCGTCTGAAGCTTAGACTCACTAGTAACCCCATTCAGTAAATTTGTCTGAAACCCGTTCAACTTATTTTCTTTTTTGATTGGTTGAATAATTGAATAATTTCTAACCGGTCCCAATGATATAAATTTGTTGCGATAATAAACGCGTGCCGGTTTAGTTGGTTCCGCATTAGTAGATTTCTCTTTTTTATAGTTCTTAAGCTTTGCGAAAGGTGCATCATTCAACGATGATTTACCCGAACTGTTTTTATCTGCGTTTTTTGTCTTCTTCTTGTCAACCATATGTATTTGTATAAATGGAGAAGGTTCCTTTTCTGGAGTTGTTTCGTCGTCTATGAAAAAATCTCTACAACGATATATCCTCACATATTTCATAGCAACCGCATTTAATATAGCATATGAAATTGGCTGTGAATCCGAGTAATATGAAAACCCTAGTTTATATGGGTCATAAAACATAAAAATATTCCCCTTGGGTGTTTGTTCTATCAAGGTTTTCAGTTTCCATTTTTTCTCAAATTCATTATGAACGTCCTTCATCACATTTGAATATTCGACTTTTGAATAAAACTCCTTGTCTATGTTTGAATTCATATCAGCATTGAGGTGTTTGTATGTTTCTAAGAACGCAGTAGTATGTTTATTATTATATTCGAGTGTAATATCTATTGGTGGTAATATTACCTTGTTAATTTTAGTTATATGTTTTATTATACGTCTCCATATCATATTACCTCCGATAAAGATAACTGGCTTAATCATATTGGTAATGTTTTGAGAGAATATCATACGCGATATTATATATTCACGCATCGGTTTCATAAAAAAATCCATATTGATATAATTATCTATATTGTAATGTTTATGCCTTTTTTATTATTAATTATTTGTCTTTCTTAGAACTCTGTTCGTTAACTTCATTTAATCGTAATGCGAACAACTCCTTAATTTCACTGTTTAGAAATGGAACTTCAATACGTTCATATGTCTTATATGGATTATCTGGATGAATGCAAACCAAATATAAATTTGTTACCTTTTTTCCATATTTATGTTCTAAAATAGTCTTATATACATTTAATTGAAGAGCATAATGCCAGAAGTTAGTGTCTGGGAAGTGTGAAATGCATGGCGTAGTTGAATATTTCCCAAAATTACTCTCATGTTGAATTTCCTTACACCTTTTCCAATCGTAAATTTGCAATGTTCCATCTGGGTTCTCAAAAATCATATCAACTGACCCAGAGAACTTCAACTCCTCGTAATAAATCATCCATTCAGTACGATACGGCTTTAGGTCCTTGAAATCCTCCACAAATTTGTGGAAATAGGTAAACTCAATGCTATTATTTACTACTTCCTGGTTATTATAATAACATTCAATATCATAATGCATTCTTGTTCCGGCGTTTGCGGCTTGGTCTCGGTTATCATCCCACATCTTATTAATGTCTTCATGTGACATTTTGTAGTATTTATATGAGGGGTCTGTGTCCCATTTCTTACTTTTCAGAATATTCTTAATAATCTTTTCAGAATCAAACTTTTCAAAATGACGATGATTCCATGTTGTTACTGATGTATATCCACCTCGGTCACCGTGAACTGTATAAATATGCGGTCCTTCCTCAAACGATATATCCTTGTCGCGTGGATGTGGATGAAGCTCAGCCAAGTAGGTTGGTACTGGGTATTCAACTTGTTCTACGAAATCAGTCATGTATGCTGTCTTGTATGTAAATATAAAAAAATATATGTTATCGGTAAGAATTCAATTTTTTATGCTACATATTCAACTATGCTTTTTATGTTATGTTTCACTAGGGCAAATATATCCTTTCTTAATTTCTGAAATAAAGTATCCTCTGGCATGTTGCCACCAAGCACCTTTCCGTGATAATCTAAGTATAATTCATTATATTTTCCATTTTTATTAATTTCTTCGCTGTGGACGTCATACCAGTATGTTTTAAAATCATATAAGAACTGATTTGAAATACGTCGTAAATATTTATCCAAATCGTTATTTGGAATCTTCATCCATTTCTTTGTGTTAGTTTCATCCAATTTGAAGACATAGAATGTGGTTGAACTATCAAATGTACGTATAGGCACTGCGTTTGCATCCATTTTATTAACCGCGTTAGATATTAGATGCTTCAACCCCTCTAATAAATCCTTATCATAAACCGACTGCAAACTATTATGAACTTCCGGTAATATCGCCTTTTTTATCCATTCTGAAAATGTCATAGTCATACGGTCTAAGTTGTCTTGACTATTCAAATAGTCTAATATATTGTATTTTCGTTTAGCTACTTGCTGTAATCGATTATTATCTTTTTCAAGCTTGTCTATTCGGATAGACATATGTTGAATTAGTTGGTACATTTCGTGCTGTGTTGGAATAGGTGCCAATAGATCAATCTCGTTATTTTGTTCGCGTCTCGATTTGAATAAAAACTCGCAACATAATAAGTGTCTGTCATAATTAAACTTTTCTTTATAGTTTCGCTTGCAATATTTACAGTCATATGTGGATGACATTGTTGTTGTTGTTTTTACTAACCTCCATTCCATAACAATCATTTTCAATTTTGCAAATATTTAGAAACTATTTGATAAATAATTTATCGTATAGTTGTATATAATGTTAACGAAGATTTTGTCAAATAGTAGAGTACAGACAATTGTCGTATCTCTTCTCGCGTTATTTACAATCACCCAGACCTTAAAGTATATGGATTTATACGAGGGCATGGAGAACAAAAAAGATGTAAAAACCAGTACCGAGCATAAGAAACTCGCAAAATCATACAATTTTTAAATAGAAAGGTATAAACGTATGAACTATATATAATTTATCATATAGTATATTATATATATAACACAATGAGCCAGTATTTTGATAAAAGTGATTTATTTTTAGATCCCAAAGTAAAACAATATGGTAGTCATATGGTTATGTCTAACGTTCACAAACCTACAAAAACGAAATATGTAAATATTGACACAAAGTTTAGTGATGAATATAATAACTTTTCTGTGGCAAACTATAATATTACCTTGCCAGAACATATAAATGATGTCAAGTCACTTACCGTTACCAATATGGAACTGCCTATGTCTTTTTATAATATATCATCTTCATTGGGTAATAATAGTTTTCAGATTACCAATCTAGATGTGGATACCCAATTACCGTATATTACAGGTCTGTCGTCTGGTTCTATTAATGCTAACGCTAAATTTGTGGATACTATTGTCATTCCCGATGGATATTATACAATTGAGGAATTGAAGACAACTATTAATAATCAAATTAACAAAATACGCAGAATTCCTACAAATAGCAAGGGAAATATTGTGGTTGACGCGAATGGGGGTATCGTATATGAAGCTGACGGAGTTACAATGTTAGCATTAACTAGTGATAATACTGTAATTGTAGACGGAACACCTGTATACAGTGAATATGGAGATTCCGATCATCCTAATACTCCAGAGGGAAGCGAAGTTGGAACTTATCTATTGGACGCATATGGTAATTTCAAAGTTAAGCTAACAGTTGGGTCTGACACTTTTGTCTATGATGTAAATAATGAACTACAAAATACAAGTGAGGCGTTTGTCTATGTAAGCAATAGTTTAAAGAATACGAGCGATTTGCGATTTGATTATTATACGAAGGGCTCTATGGGGTCTCAAGGATATTTCTATTCAACCAGTTCTAATATGGAAATCGATTTTACTATCAATGACAAAGGTAATTTTGATAAATACAATTTTAAATCCAAACTTGGATGGGCTTTGGGATTTCGTAATTTAAACTGCTCTATTACATATAACTATAGTCACGCGGATGGTGATTATGATCCAGCTGATGGATTTGGTCCTGAAGGGCAACCACTAACGTACGGAGAATTTCTAGTTGATTTGAATTCTACCCGATATGTGTATTTAGCATTAGAGGAATTCAACAAAGGAAATCAAAATTCATTTGTTTCACCAACCGCATCTTCATTAATCAACAAAAATATAATTGCTCGTATTTCATTAGATCGTGCTAATTACGGATTCGGCCAGTATTTACCCGCAAATAAACAGAACGGGCTATTATTGAGTGATGTACGTGGATATAGTGGTAAAATAGATTTACATAAACTTAATCTTCAATTGGTTAATGATATTGGAACCCCATTACCACTGAATGGATACGACTTTTCATTGTGCATAGAAGTAGAGCACGATTAATATTCGGAAAATTGAATTCAAGTATAATATTTGAATTTAATGAAATAGAAACTACTATAATGAGTGAATTTGATAAAAGCCTAGACACCTTCAAATATGACAATACAAATTCATCAGAAACAAAACAAATTAATATTGGGAACACTAGTTCTCCTACTGTGAATAATAACTTGGATATAACTGAACTATCAATCGAACAAAAATACGCATATAGAAAATTTGTCAAGGGAGAAAACTTATTTATTACTGGACCAGGAGGCACTGGCAAAACTCACTTAATAAAACATCTCCTTGAATTTTCTACAAGCATCAAAAAGGATATACCCGTATGTGCGATGACCGGATGTGCCGCAGTATTATTGGAATGTAACGCACGTACACTTCATTCGTGGAGCGGCATTAAACTAGCAAAGGGTGAAAGTTCAGCTGTTGTAACTAGTGTGTTGCGAAATAAGCACACGGTAAGGAGATGGCAAAAAGCAAAAGGATTAATACTAGATGAGGTTAGTATGTTGTCTAAAAAAATATTTGAAATTATTGAAAAACTCGCACGCGTTATAAAGAAGGATTCCCGTCCATTTGGGGGCATGCAATTAGTATTTACTGGAGATTTCTTTCAATTGCCTCCAGTGGGTACTTCTGGTGAAGATGAAACCAGTCAATTCTGTTTCGAATCTTCAAAATGGACGAATGTATTTAAACCAGAAAATCATATTGAATTAAAGACTATGTTTCGTCAAACCGACCCAGTGTATATAGACATTTTACATCAGATTCGACGTGGATATCTGGATGAAGATAAACAAGCGATACTTGAAAAATATATAAAACGTAAGTTTGATTCGGAGTCAACGAATGGATGTGTTCCAACAAAGTTGTTTCCATTGAGGTCGAAAACCGACTATATAAATGCCATGATGTTTAAACGATTAACCGATAAAGAGTATGTTTCAGAGGCCATTCGTAAAACTGACTGTACTACCCGGATGGATTCAAATAAGCCGCTTTCGTTTGAAACTATACGTAAATGTCGCGAGTTAAGCGAAAATGAAACGAAATACGAATTGGATTTACTAATGAATAGTATTCCTTCGGCCCAGGTTCTTCGTTTGAAAAAGGGAGCTGCGGTAATGTGTACTGTAAATTTAGATATGGATAACTCTATATGCAATGGTTCTCAGGGCGTTATTACTGACATAAAAGAATTAGCAAATGGTAGTATCTTGCCGATTGTTAGATTCTCAAACGGCATTGAGAAGACGATTCAATTACATCATTGGCAATCTGAAGAATACCCTACATTAGCAATCGGTCAATATCCATTATGCTTGGCGTGGGCGTTAACTATTCATAAAATACAAGGTGCCACATTGAATATGGCTGAAATGGATATCGGTCAAAGTATATTTGAATACGGCCAAAGTTATGTAGCATTATCGCGTGTTCGCTCACTTGATGGCTTGTATCTATCCGCATTTAATAGTAAGAAAATTGGTTCTAATCCGAAGGTAATAGAGTTTTATAATATTATCTCACAAAATACACTGCCACAATTAGACGAAACCGAAGATAACGATGTTATTGTAAATAACAACACATCAGGCGAATTATTGGAAGAAGAGACATATGGATCAAAAGACGTAAAAGTAATTAAATTATAATCTGTAAAAATATATATAATGGTCGCCGGTAGTATATTACCAGTTACTATACATAATAATAAATTATATTTTTTATTCGGAAAAGAAAACCCGTCTGAAAAAAGTGCGAAGGGATGGTCTGACTTTGGTGGAAGATTAGAAAATAAAGAAACCCCATTTGAGGGTGCTATCCGAGAAGGTAGCGAAGAACTGAGTGGGTTTTTAGGAAATAAATCACAATTAAAGGCACTTATAAGAAAAAACGGCGGCATTTATAAACTAAACTACAATAATTACCACATTCATTTATTTTTTATTGATTATGACGAGAACCTTCCAAAATACTTCAATCAAAACCACCATTTTTTATGGGATAATATGGATCATGATGTATTAAACAAATCAAAACTATTTGAGAAAATAGAAATAAAATGGTTTTCTGTCACTGACATGAACAAACATCGTAAAACATTCCGTAATTTTTATCAATATATCACTGACTTACTATTTGAGAATAAAGAGAACATAGAAACATTTGCGAGAACCAAGTTTATAAAATAGAGTTCATTTAGTCACACGCATCTAAAAAAAATACATATTAATTGTATAAGACTGTTAATATGTCATGGAAACAATATGGTGGTATTCGCAAAAATGATAAACTAAATAATCTCGCGATAGGTACATTGGTAGCGGACGATATTATATTAAGACAAGCCAAGGTTACTACTCACATATTTGATGATACTATTGTAGCCAAAAAAGATATACAAATTCATAGAAATTTAGATGTTAGCAACAATGTAGATGTAAGTGGGACGTTAGTAGTTCATAAAAATATTTACACTCCCAATTATGTCATTGGTACAAATACAGATATTTCATTGAATTTTGAAGAGGATGGTGGTTATAGGGCATATATTTCAGCAGATATAAACAAGCAATATATTGGCATTGGTACAAATGCGCCCAATGCGTTTTTTGACATAAGTTCTACGGTTGTTGATAGTTTTGCTATTAGAAATAATCTACCCCATATAAGAAATATAATTGCACAAAACGGAAACAGCTCAGGGGTCGCAGTAGATACTAGTGATAATATAGCAAGTATTGGATTTTTCTATAAAGACATCAGCAATTCCTCTTCCATGCCTCGTTCTAAGATTATATCTGATACCTCAAATGGCACATTTTCATTGGATAGTAGTACCAATATTATAAACTCTCATGTAGCTACTTACATAACAAGTCAACATGCTACAACGATTACTACACTTAGTGGTGACATATCATTGAATTCCGAGTCTATATACCTTACAAGTGTGAGTGGAGATATTGTATTGGCGTCTGAGAATTCTACAGTTATCACAAGCATTAGTGGTGATATTGATATTAGTGCGAATGAAGGTGATGTTACAATACAGTCATTTGATTCTACAAAACTTCGTTCGGCTGTAGCTATTTCTCAAAGGGAAGTCACGTCAAAACTGAAGAATGAACCTTTTACTATATACGATAACAGTGTATCGGAACCATTCCTATATGAATATTATAATGATACCGAATTAAAAACTGGCACCGCAGCTGTTAGTGTTGCGATTGATAATTCAAGTACTACATTCACTCATTTACTAACTCCCAATGTTAAGGGTCTTTCTATAGGCGGAGGTGCTTATGTAAAGGATAGTTCTCGTTCTATGGGAATGATCGGACTTTCTACTACGGATGTATCATTTATACCTTCTCAAACCTACGTTTCAAATGCGGATACTGTAGTATATCGTACAACTACAGGCATTAATACATATGCACCAAGATTAAATAATTATGTTATGGATATTAATGGACCAACGAGAATCGGAAATGGAGAACTCCATTCTGTAATAAATCACACGTCTAAGTTAACTGATATACGTTCATCTAAAGATAATTTAAATTATGTATTTACCACAGGAAGACGTGATGAAAAATCAGAAGATAATACAAATCCAGCAGAAACAATTGGATATGCTTCTACTGATTCAGGTAAAACGTGGACCAAGGTTGTTATTGAAAATACTGACGCATTAAGAACTAACGACATAGATATTTTTGCAATAGGAGATAAAGCATATACATTATCATCTAACGCACGTATTCATCGTTACGATTTCCCAAGTAACACCATTGACTTATCTAATACCACAATGAATACTCTAATAACTACATCTTTCTATGTGAAAAATTTTGATAATGTAAATAATGATATTGGTATGTTAATTGGTGGCGAAGACACCTTCGGAAACAACTATATATATTATGCTACTGTGGATGAAGATTTTATAAATATAACCGCCGCTAACATAAATTATATTTCGAATAATATACACGCAGTTGCTTCTGATGGATATGGAGATAAAGTATATTTTGTTGGAACTGGCATTCAAAGTGTAAACTATTCTACTACCACGCCTGTACTAGAAACGAATATATCAATTGGTAATTATAAAACGGTTTCGGCATACAGTGACACTAACGCGGTTGCCGGTGGTGTAAATGTAATATCGTATACTACCAATGGGGGAGATAACTGGAATGTTGTATCTAATATTGTAGTAGATGGCTCAGTGATAACAAACTACGATATTACTCGAATTAATATGCTTGTGGATGGAAATGGATTGGCTGTAGGAACTTATAACAATGGTAATCAAGGTCTGATTTTATACACACAAAATGGAGGAAGTACATGGCAAACTGTACCCAACGAAAAAGCATTTTACTCATTTGGAAACGAGGAAATATTAAAGTTACCAAGTATTAATGGTATGTGTATTTCGAAGAATGGGTCATTTGTATTTACGAATACACAGGAAGACGTTTCAGGTGATGAAAGTGACATCACATACAATAGCGGAGAAAGTGCTGTATATTATGGATTATATCCAGGACTATTTGACGTGTATAATAACCCGGTACTAGATGTAAATGGAGGGATGAATGTCAACGGGCAAATTTTACAATTTTAAATTTAGTTATAAAATGACGCAATTGTAATTTAGACTATAGGGGTACTATAATATATTATTGGTAACATAATATATTATTGGTAACTATAGTCAAATATAAATCTATCAATTATATAAATGAGTGAATGGTTAGATGACTCAGCCAGTTCTAATAAATTAAAACAATCATATTTTCAAAATTTTATAGATGTAAGTGGCATTGTTTCAATCCGTAACAATAATAACCTTAATCTGTATAATGACGCAGCGACACCTGAGTTCAGTATCAATTCCAACGAGATACGTGTTAAGGTGGATGACAATAATGGCAATGATGTTTATTATGATATTAGCAACTCAAAGTTACAATATATAAAAGATCTAACAATAAATGTTGAAGACCGGCTCAACTATCTAACTACGAAGACACAAAATATATCGGATGATTCTACGGGATTTATAAATGACGTATCAATGAACGGCGATGTTGATATTAGTGGGTCATTAAACATTACTGGCAACTTAACAGTTACCGACCAAAATAGCATAACTATTATTAATACAACCGTTAATGAATATACATCAATTGTTACTGAAGACATCTCATTAAATGGAAAATTAAGTGTATCTGGGGATGTGAGTTTTAATTCTACTGGTCGTGTGGATGTCTGTGGTAATTTTTACGCCCAATACCCAGATGATTCTATTCCTCTTAGTGCCATTGAGGGAAATGGACCAACCGGACCACAAGGTGAAGATGGAATAGCAGGAGCAGATGGAATAGCAGGTGCCACGGGACCAACTGGCGCGGATGGAACCCAAGGTGTTGATGGAGCAGATGGAATAGCAGGTGCCACGGGACCAACTGGCGCGGATGGAACCCAAGGTGTTGATGGAGCAGATGGAATCGCAGGAGCCACGGGACCAACTGGCGCGGATGGAACCCAAGGTGTTGATGGAGTAGATGGAGTCGCTGGAGCC
>Ga0206125_10001749_pt1 | contig 24498 bp, 14 predicted proteins | sample Helgoland_Spring_4_FD_148598 | JGI IMG/M metagenome (GOLD analysis project Ga0206125, IMG submission 148598) | Pelagic subsurface seawater microbial communities from Kabeltonne, Helgoland, North Sea - Helgoland_Spring_Bloom_20160331_1 | ecosystem: Environmental > Aquatic > Marine > Epipelagic ... | reverse complement strand
ACTAAAGAGATATTAGGAGAAAATTCCTATACTCAATGGGTTAATAAAAGATTAGAGGTTTTGTGGATTCCAATGATGAACCCTGTTTATTTGACAGAAAATAATTTGTGGGATGATTTTTCTGATTTAGAAAAAAAAATACATCAACTAAATATATTTGATTAAATATTATGACAGAACAACAGATACAAAGTAAAAGGATAAAAGAATTAGAAGCTGAAGGATACTATGTGCTTAAGCTAATTAAGACTAACAAAAATGGGATCCCGGATCTTGTGGCGTTTCCTAAAAACTGTGATGTTTTGTTTTCGGAAATAAAAAAACCAACAGGCAAAGTTTCAAAGCTCCAGGAGTATAGATTAAAAGAGTTAGAGAGTTATGGATTTAAAACAGAAATATATAAAGGATGAGCGAGTAGTCTAGAAATATTTATTTATGATCTTAAATTGTTAAAAAATCCGAACAATTCTATATTAAATTATGTAAATAATAAACATTTCAAATAAATTTACTATCTTTAAAATAAAAAATGGCACAAAACGTAATAGAAAACGAGATTTTTGAACATTTCAGAGTTGAAGAAAAAAAAATTACTGACGCAAGGGTTTTATTAAAAGAAAAGGGTTATATTATAATAAAAAAGAAGGCGTAGTAAATGGCTCATAAGATTTCAGCTGATGATGTGAATGCAATTAAGCACATTAATTATGTGACTAATAACTCTCACGACCTCGTAACTGAACTATATGAAGATCTTATGGAGCGTGATCACAATGAAGCTAAACTCAAAGCTCAAAACATCTGTCATCTCATGACAGAATTAATTAACTCTTTATCTGATGAAGTCTAGAAAGGCGGAAGGCCCTAGACTTAGATTATCTATCGAAGAGGTAGATATGATCCGTGAACTCCGTGCAAACAAAATTGACAATCTTAATGAAAACTCTGCACTTACAGATCATTTAAAAGAAAGAGGTATAAGTAAAGACGATGTTATAAGTGTAAAACATTGGCAAAGCGCCAGTGGCGAGTATCGTTTTTCTATTGTAACTAAAGAAAATTTAGGTATAAAAGAAAAAGATATATTTGAAAAGGTTAATAAATTCGTAGAAAACTATTCGCCTAATTACAAACCTGTTAAAAGAAAAAAACAATCTAATCCTCATTTGCTTGTAATTAATCCTGCTGATATTCATATTGGGAAGTACGCTAAAGCTTTAGAGACTGGAGAAGATTACAATTCTGAGATAGCAGTAAATCGAGTTATGGATGGTTTGTTTGGTTTGATAGAAAAATCACAAGGCTTTGAAATTGATAGAGTTTTGTTTTGTATAGGTAATGATGTGTTACATATTGACAATGTTTATGGCACAACAACCAAAGGAACTCACCAAGATACAGATGGAAAGTGGTGGGAACACTACGAGCTTGCGTTAGCTTTATATGTAGAGTGTATAGAAATATTAAGACAAATAGCTCCTGTTGATGTGGTTCATAGTATGAGTAACCATGATTATCAATCAGGATTTCATTTGGCACATACCCTTCAAGCATGGTTTAGAAAAGCCAAAGATGTTACTTTTGATGTTACTGTAGCTCATAGAAAATATTACCAATACGGCACATCTTTAATTGGTATTGAACATGGGGATGGTGCTAAGATGGATAACCTTCCTTTGCTTATGGCTCAAGAACAACCGGCTATGTGGGCAAACACAAAGACTAGATACTGGTATTTACATCATCTACATCATAAAGTCAAATATAAGTGGAGAGACGCTAAGGACTTCATAGGAGTCACTGTAGAGTACATGAGGTCTCCCTCAGGGACTGACAGCTGGCACGCACGAAAGGGCTATACAGGCGCTCCTAAAGCGTGTGAGGGCTTTATACACCATAAAGAACTAGGTCAGGTAGCTAGGCTCACTCATTTTTTCTAATCTACTCATTAATTCTTTAGAATTTAATAAGTTGGCACATTTTTCATACTCTTCCAGGTCTTCAAAGTATTTAATTAATTCATCAAATACTTCTTCATAATCCTCTATTATTTCTTGAGTAGGATCAAATATTAAAGTTACTTTCATATCCCTATTTAACAACTGTTCATATCCAACCTGGTTAGTTATAACATAATAACTTTGTAACATAAAAGTATGTTCATCAAAATGCTTCATTTGTTTTGCAACTGTTTTTGTTTTTGCATCATTTTCATTACTTGTCTATAAGCTTGAGGCGCGTATTTTTTTAAATTAGCCAACTCTTCTTTAGTATAATTTGAACTTCTGCCGCTGCTTGAAGTTTTAGATTTTTTTCTGTCAGCAAAAAACTTTTTCACTATAATTCTTCTAATGTCTTTGTAAAACGGAAGAATGTTCAAGTTACCAGCTCCTTCAATTACCATTCTTTCAGTTAACTCATCTAGATACTTTTGTCTTGTTTCTAGTTTTTTACTTGTTGTCATTCCTACTAACACCTTTCTCAATCTTTCAGTGGATTGCAATAAAGGGCCATAAGGGCCAGACAATAATTTTAAAGCTAACTCAAAAGTAGTTTTATCTTTAATATCTTCAGCTCCTAATATATTAAATACAATCGAATGTTCAAAGCGATTATACTCTTTGTTATTTCTTAAATCTTCACCATAATTTTCATTTAACAATTCAATACCTAAAGAAATAGGATAGTTAGGTATGTTACCCAAACCTCTTCTAAATAGTAATGTGCTTATAGATCCAATTAATTGTCTTGAAAGCAGGTCTCCCATATCGATTTCTTCTTCATCATCAGCTCCAAATAATGAATCAAACAGTGATGCAAAAGTAGTGTATAATGCCATGTAAGCTGTCATCCTAGCCGTTACACCTATAAGCAAACCTGTAGCTTGTTTTTTGCTTATGTCCCCATTATATCTTAAAGCTTTTATTGCTTTTTGAGCTGTCATAAATTCAAATAAGTTAAATCTAGCCATGTACCCGTTAGCTACTTTGTAAATTCTCATTACTGTTCCATCTGTGCTAAGAGCCTGGAGTTTAAGTATTGAATTAAAAGGGTTTACAGATGTTGCCATTCTTACAACTTCAGCATCAGCAGCTATTCTTGAATTAGTAATAGCTTCTTTATTATCTAAATACTTAGATTCACCAGATGCAATATCTCTTAAGTCTTGTTCTGTTAAACTAACACCTGTTTCTTTTTTAAATGCAGCTGCAAACGATGCAAAATACATTGGCCTTGATATAGCTTTATCTGGCATTGATATTATATTAGAAGCAATAAAATCAGTTGCTTCACCAAGCCCTTTTATAATAGGAATATTTTCATACACAAAGTTTAGCTTCTCCATTACTGGATTCATAGCATTCTGTCTAGCTGTTTTACCTTTTTTAAACACTGCTGAGTCTACCATTTTACCGGTCAATGCTGTAGGATCATATAGTTTTAAAGTTTCAGAGCTTCCTACTTGTCTTAAAAAGTTTACACCATCAGGATCCATAGCATACTTACCATATTTAGTAATCCCATTCTTTAAACCTTGTGGATTTGTACTTAAGGCGTAGAATAAGTTAGAGCCAAGCTCAGCTCCAGCCCTAGGTATAGAACCTAATGCAGCATAGTATCCAATCTTTCTTATTTTTTCAAATCCTTGTTCAAAAAAAGTTTGATCTATAAAATTATTTTCAAATACAATTCTAATATTTTCTTCTAACGCTTTCTTTAAAGCTTCAGCTGATTCTTTTTGTATATCTGTGCTTTCTGGATCGTTATCTAATTCTTTTATTGCTTTATCAGCAGTCTTTAGAACTTGTCTTATTGGTCTAGTCATTTGATAATCCATAATAGTTTCTTTCATACCTCTAGAAGTTGAGGCTATTATATCAAAATTCAAAGGTTTGACTCCAGGAGTTCTTTCTATTAAAGTACCTGCTTTTGTTGAGCCTGTAGGATTAATAAACTTTTTTTTCTTTTTATCCATTACCTCTTCCATATCAGCTCTACGATTAAATAAAACATCATGATGGGTATAATAATTATAAAGATCAACTCTATTACCCCTAACGTTAGCTGAAGTAAATAATGCTTTGGCCGCTAAAGACTCATTAACTTTATCAATTAGTTCTAGTGCTTTCTTTTCGTTAGGTGATAAGCTTTCAAACAATTTAGTATTATCTATCTGTCCTTCAGAATTAATGTATTGCTCTTTTAATTTATTTAACAACTTAATATCTGCCTCAGCAAATATTCGGTTTGATTTACTTAAAGCTTCTACAGTTGCATCAATATAGTCAACAGCTTGCTCTACTCCTTTTTTACCTGTGTTAGCCTCATACTCTCTTTGTAAAGCGTATATCATTAATTTATACTTAGACTCTATAACTTTATTTGCAGATTTTACAAGCTGAAATTTTCTATTAGGTTTACTTAAAAGTTCTTCTGCTTCCTCCAATATTTTATCTTGTGTTTGTATATCTGTTTCAGCTTTTGCATATTCAGATGCTAATATGATGGATGTAACTTTTGCTATATCTGAATTATTATAATTACCTAAAACCTCATCAATACTACCCATAGGAACAGATCTTAACTCTTGAAATACAGCCCCTTCACCCTTAATTATATTTTTCACCTTACCATATGTCCTGGATAAAAAGTTGTCTATAGAAGTTTTAGTAGTTTTCTTTTTAATTATAGAAGCATAATTATTTCTATTAGCAATAATATCATCTTGAAATGAAACGGTTGATTGCTCAACAATACCTGAGTTTATATTATTTAAAACTTTTCTTAAGTTTATAAGTTGTGAGTAGTCTACAGTTCCGTCTTCTTTTTCAATAACTAGCTTATCTAAATCTTCTTTAGTTAATGTTTTAAAAAACTGAGCAGTTTCATAATCTAAACTACCTTTTAATTGTTCTGTGTTTAATTTTATTGAAAGAATATCATTTATTTCTCCATCTATATCAAACTCTTCTTCTACTTCTGCTTCACCTTCACTTACCTCCTCTAACTCTTCTTCCTCTATTATAGAGTTTAAGATGTCATCAGCAGTTTGTAAAGATTTATCTGACTGTTCTAGTGTAAGTATTTTTGCGTTTTCTCCAAACATACTAACTAAATCAAAGTATGCATCTATTTTTTCTAATGGTATTAACTTAGCATCAATATTGAATAATTTTTGTAATGACGGAAATAAATCCTTGGCACTACCTATTTTTTTTGTAATATTTTTCTTAGCTCTTTTTCTTAATTTATTAGCCTGGACAATTTTATCAGCTAACTCTGCTTTTTTATAAACTTTATTTATGTAATCAATAAGTTTTACTACAGATTTGTCATTAGCTAAATTAGTTCTTAAAACTCGTGCTATTAAAACGTTAGCCTGGTTGGTATTGATAATGTTTTTATTACCCATGCCTTTTATAAACTTAGCTATCTCTCTAGCTTTTGCTTTATAATCTCTCAGACCTTCTCTTTCTCCTTTAGCTTCAGCCCTTACTAATGCTTTTAAATCAGTGAGCTCAGTTGTTTTTTTACTGGTGTAAGATTCTGCTTTTACATTCTTACCTAGCATAGCATCATATATAGCCGTCATTTCTGGAGTAAGTTTTATATCTATCTCACTCCCTTTAATACCATTATATATTTCTGTCAACCATTCTTTAAATCTTAAAAAGATTCTTTCAAGCTTACTGTTAGGAGCTTTACCTTCAGATAAATATTTTTCAAAACCCCTGGCAAATGTTTCGCTAACTTCTCGAGTCCACTCTTTTTGTTTAGCAAACTCTAATACAGTTTGTTTTTCTTCTTTAGTAAGGTAAGACTCAAAGATGTGTGCCATCTCATGTAGTGGTGTTGATACATCTGGATCTGTCATTGCATAAATAGCAAACTCCCCATCTTTAGCAATCATCGCTCCTTTTGCTGTACCACTCATGTCCTGGAATAACATACCCCCTGTACTAATAAAAGGGTTTACTTTACTATCGTTTCTAGTAAAAAAGTATTTGCCTGATTTAGCTCTTTTAATTCCAAAACCTAACTTTTCAGCAGCTTTTCTTAAAGCATACTCATCTAGGTTTGATGACATACTAAACCCTTGGTCGTTAAAATTATACAACCTAGCTAATCTACCTAATGGTGACAATGGTTGTTGAAATAATATGTTTTGTAGAGATGAAGTGTCTATAGTTACAATATCTGGCGTAACACCAAAGGATGGATATACTTTTTTAAACCTATCCTTCTTAACTATTTTTTTTGTTTTAGGATCTTGAGTAACCTCGTTCCACTTTAATCTATCAGTTAAAAGATTTATGACAGTTTTTTGATTTTTGTCTACAGCCTGTAATGCAAACGGATATGACTCGTGTTTACCTGTTTCAACAGCTTTTACTTTACTATCCAACTCTAAAACAGCATATATCTGACCTCCTTTTTCTCTATTCTCAAACCCTTCTTTTAATATAGGTTCTGTTAACATCTCAGATAATGCTTGAACCAAGTTTGCTTTAGAAATACTTAATTTACCTGTTTTAGATTTGCCTTTAAAATATTTGTTTTGAATACCTTCACTAAATATAGTTCCAAACTGCTCTATAGCTTTTGGATTTTTAACAATTTCTTGAGCCATTAAACCAATTAATGTTTCTGAAAAAGCTTTTCTATCGCCAAACGAACTGTTGTCAGCACCTAAAGCTGTTTTTATTTTTTTAAGATTTGACTCAAAGCTATCTGTCTTTCTTAATTTTAATTGTTTTCCTAAACCAACTTTTTTAATAGAAACCTTGCCAGTATCTTTATCTTTTTTAGTGACTGTGTTTATTTGGTTTGCAGCTTTAATAATTGATCTTTGTATTACTGGTTTATTTAACTTTAATTTTCTATCCAGAGCTACAGAATTAAAAAAATCTAGGACTGCATTTGCCATGGTTGTACTAGATAACAGTTTATCATAAGGTGCGCTTGTTAACGCCATGTATATTTTACCACCGTTAGCATCAAAAGATTTATTTAATGACTCAGCCATTTTTACTGCCGCATCTCTTGTAGAGGCCCAGAAGTATCCGTCTTCATGATACTTTAAAGTGTAGTATACACCGCCCTTACCCTCAACTAACAGGTCTTTACCTTTATATATATTACCAGTAAATGCTCCGTCTGGCTGATGCAAAATCATTTTTTTACCATCAAAATCATTTATAGATCTATCTTTAATTATAAATCCTTCTTCTTCTAGCTTAGTAAACTTCCCTGAGTTTTTTAAATACTCAAACACCAGTCCTGATAAGTTGTCTGAAAAGTCTGCCTGAAACAACGCATTGCTTTTCATTAATTTTTCTATTTTTTTCTCATCAGCTTTAACGTATTTAATTTTTTTGTACATCTCAGACACTGTTGTCTTAGCTCTTTTAGCCATGGTTCTTATAATCTTATCCATAACCACTGCTGCACCTAGAGATTCATTTCTATTTAAACCAAATATGTTACGTTGTATATTATATAAAGCTTTTAATCCCGATGCGGCCTTACCCTCAAGCGTAGGTTTAGCTTTCTTTTTCGGAGCTGCTTTCTTTTTCGGTGCTGCTTTCTTAGCTTTTAATGTTTCTTTAATAAGCTCAATCGCTTCGTTTCTTTGTTTAATTCTAAAACTTTTATTTAACCTTCTGTCTTGTTTCCTTAATTTAAGTAAAGGATCTTTTCTTATGTCTATAATTTCTTGATTTAGTTTTTTAAGCATTGACGCTAAGTCTTTAGGCGTTTTGTTTTCTAAATCAACTTTCTGAAATAAAGGCTCTCCGTCTAACCCTTCAGGAACTTGGTTTTTATTTTGTTCTGCTATTTCTTTTTTTCTTCTAGCTACAGATTTTGGATTAGCAATATTTTCAAATCCTTCTAGTGTTTTTGTTTTATTTATGTTTTCTACATTAAACGAAGCATTAAAAAACTCTTCGTCAGTTAAAGTATTATCTTCTTTTACTTTTGTGTTACTTATTATACTACCATCTTTATCTCTAAGTGAAACCACTCTTCTACCTTTAGAATCTGTTGTAACATCAATAAGAATAACCTCGCCAGTATCAGGATCAGTGCCTTCGTAAAATTCTTTTTTTATAGGTTCCCTGTCATTTTTTACCAAAGGATCTACTTTCGCTTCCTCTTTGACTTCTGTTTTACTTTCTGTTTCTTTTTGGCTCTGGTTGGTAACGGCCCCGGTGGTGTCTCCTTTGACCACCTTTTGGCCATCTCCGGTTTGTTTTTGTACATCCACGCCCTTTGTGCTTGACTCTTGAATGGCATCTTGGTTATATTTTTTTATTAATTTATTTCCTGACAATTGAGTGTCTTTGAACTCTTCAATAACACTCATATCTTTTACAACAGTAACATCTTGAACTTTATTATTACCATCTACAATATTTTTTAAAATTACCGCATCAAATCCTTGATCAAAAGCTTCTTGAATAGTTTTGTTTTTATCAAACTCAGGGCTAGTTCGCTGACCATTAAAATCTACAGTCTTAATGTTATCAGTGTTTAACGCACCTGAATATATAGTAGATTCTGACCTTCCTGTTAATGATTTAATACTTTGTATTACATTACCTTTAAAACTACCTGTTTCTTTAGAAAAAAATGAAGCTACTTCAGGATCGCTAGTAAAAAATATACCCCTGGCTGTTCCTGCATCAGCACCAGATCCAATTTTTTTAATATCAAATTCAGTAAACTTCTTAGTTGAACCATGAAATAACACAGGTTTACCTCCTGTTTTATAAACCGGAGCTTTATCAAAACCATCTACCTTTTCATTCTTACCTGCTTCCGCTACAGTAATTTCTTCATTTATGTTTAACTTTTTAATACCATCTTCTGATATTTTAGTTATACTTTCGTTTATCTCTTTTATACGAGCTTGCTCTTCTACAACAGTTCTAGGATCTTTTCCGGCAATTTTTTGTTGCAATGTTTGTTCCTCTAACAGTAAAGACAATATTTCTTTTTGATCCTTAATCTCAAGGTCTGGATTTATTTTTCGTGCTAATCCAACTATTTGATCAAACTCTTGAAGCATTTTTTCACCTTCTTCTTTGGTTATCCGACCTAAGTTTATCTGTTCTTTAATAGAACCTACTTGAGCTTTTCTTATGTTATCATAATTCTTGTCGTTTGAAGTATCTAAAAATAACTTAAACAACTGATCGTTCATTTGATTAATACCTTTGGGGCCTGTAGGGCCATTGATGGCGCTAGATATTCCTGTAGGTAATCCTAGCACTATACCTCCAATAGCTTCTTGGACTCCAGATCTAAAAACTTGATTGTAGTATTCAGAACTCCATGCTTCAGGAGTATCAAATGTTCCTTTTTCAGAAGCTGCATTCCATAATCTTTTTGCATTTATTTCTGCTACTGCCTGTAGTGCTCCTGTTTCTGCTTCAGCTAATGCTGCTGAACCTACTCTTAAAGTTCCTCTTAATATATCATTTTTTACTTCTCTCTGTATTATTTCTGCAAACTCTTTTGCGCTAGATTTCCCTGTTCCTTGACCTAATTTTTTTAATCCCCTAAGTGTTAATTGCTTTACAAAAGGTGAGCCTGCTGTTAAATTTCTAAAACCGTAGGCTTCTAGTATACCTGTAACCACTCCAAGCGGAGCTGTAATTAAATACTTTTGATTTTCAGGAACATCATCAAACGAGGGATCCCTTGACATTTCTTCAAAAATAGCATCACTTTGTATTAAGCCAAAGTTAGCAGCTTTACCTACAAGTCCAGGGCCTATTAACGCAGGTATACTTTCAAAAGCTCCATACACACCACCACCAACAAGAGTCTCTTTCATTGCGTCTGAATACTCTTCAGTAACTCCGGTAAAATCTCGTGCACCAGAGCCTCCAAAAAAACTTTTAGTAAAACCATCCCTAACTACAGGTAACATAGTAGACTTCACATCTTTACTCCCTTGGTTTCTTACATTTTTAGTTAAAGTTTTATCTAAATCTTTATCAAAGTTTGCTCTAACTTTTGTAAAATAATCTAAAGGAATGTCTTTATATTTTTCATCTAGATATGCATACCTTAACTCGGTATCTTTATTCCTGCCTTTTGCTCCGTCTCTTATTTCTTTTAATCTTTCTGGGCTTAAAGATAAACGCCACTGATCATAAGTAAGGTCACCCATGTTTTTCAACAAACCGTCAGGATCTATTTTTTTGTATTCTTCACTGTTTGGATCTAAACCTAAACCTTCAGCGACACTACCTTTTTCTTTAATTAAAGCTTCAATCATGTCTCTGTCAAACGTAGGGCCAAACGCACCTTCAGGTAAAAACGTACTTAATAAATCTGTTGCTATTCCTACAAGTCCTGATTCTCTTCCGCCTTCTCCGGTAGTTAAGCTATTTAATATATTACCATACCATGTTCCTTTTTCTCCTTCTTTTTCTATGTATCTACCTACGTTTTTTCTATAGTCTATAGTTTGTTTTTTAGACTTTTCTTGCATTTTGTCTATATCACTTCTTTTATTTTGACTTTCTGTTTGCCTTTGTTTGTAATCTTCTAGCTGTTGTTTAGCAAGTAAAGGGTTGGTAGATTTTAAGGTTTTATAATCATTACTGAAGAAATAATTTTTTTCTTTTTGTAGACTATAATAATCTTTAAGATATAGTTTTAGCTCTAAATTTATTTTTTCTTGTTCGTCCTGATAGCTTTGAACGTAATTATCATACTCCTCTTTGTCATAAAACTTTACTTCTTTTTCTTTAAAATTAGTTTCAAGTTTATTTAAACCACTAGTTGGTTTAGCAGAATTGTTTTTGATAAAATCTTGTATAGCTTTTGTTCTTGAAGTTAGTGTTCCATCATCTCTTCCAAATAAATCTCCAATAGTATCATTATCTGTAGAGCCTGTGCCAAATTCTTTTACTTCTCCGTTTGGTGCAGTAATCTTTACAAAATTACCTATTCCTGTTTCTTCAAATTTAAATTCTGGATATAAATATTCTAGTTCAGGAACTACTGACTCTTCGGCTTTAGATACTAATTCTTCGGTTATAGGTGAGTCCGAAGAAGTATTTTCTTCCACGACTGTTTCGGTAAGAGATTCCGTATCGACCTCTTGAGAAGTGCCAGGTAATTCTGGAGAGTCTTTTTTTTTTACCCCTATTAAGGTTTTGTAGCTTTCAATATCTTGGTTGTAACCCTTGGATTTAAAAAGAGTAAACGAATCCTGCAACGCATTGTCGTTAGTTTCTATTAAAACCTTAAATTCTTCTATAGTACCATTGTATCCTTTAGAAGTGAATAAAGTATACGCATCTTGTAAAGCTTGTTCGTTCATTTCTAGTTAGATGTATTATATGTACCTGTATTAATATTATCAGGAGAATTGCTTGATGATGTTCCTGAAACTCCATTATATTGGTCTGCTGATGCTTGTAATATTTTATTAATTATATATTTTACCGCAGCTCTATTTTTATCTTCGCTTCCGATCCCTGGCTCTAAATTAATTTCTACATAATTATCCCCTTGTTTAGTATCGCTACCAAAAATAGTATCAGTTTTATCAATTAATACCATTACTTCAGGCGGTAAATCTATTCTAATTACTTCGTCATTTTCAGTCCATCTAGGCGAAGGGTATACTTTAATATTATTGACTAAGTTTTCAGTGCCTTCTTCAACACCTAATCCTTGTAATAAATTTTGGAATTTAGCTGAACCATCCTCATCATAATCGTTATCTGTTATTGTTGCCATTTCATCAGCAATACTAACTGGAACTATTTTACCGTTCACTGTTTTAGTGGTATTCATGAATCCAGTTGATGCGTTAGATGGTGTAACTTTAATTCTGTCTATGTTAAATTCATTTACATAAGTTTTATCACCGCCTTTATATTCGTCTCTAGCTTTTTCAGCTGTCACAACATCACCCCCTGGTGTTACTGCCGCCATTAATGATACAGCTGATTCTTTTGCATCATAAACTTCTTCTCCGTTAACCATTTTTGTAGCAGGTTTAATTCTTTTTGGACTGCTTCCATCACTATACTGTATAACAAATTCATTGGTTGTAGGATCTTTGTATATATTAGAAATGGTATCGTTATTAGCTTTTATTTTTTCTATTGCAGCGCTAGAAGGTTTACCTCCAGATGTAACATCATAAGCAATATCAAACGATATACCTCTGTCTTCCTTCTCTTTATCATCATCTCTAGTGTCAAATCCTCTTTGAGCTTTTTGAACTGAATCTATTTTGTTTCCAATTTTATTTTTTACTATTTCTCTTGCTTTTTTTCTATCAGCTTCAGACAAACCTTTACCATCTTTACCAAAAACAACTGAGTTTCCGGTTCCTCTCATTTCAATATATTTAGGCTTTGTTGGATCATCAAATTGATACCCTCCGTGTTTTGCTAAAATTTGAACCATCTTTTCGTCAGTTGCTACAAGCGCATCTGCTTCAGAATCTAACCATTGATCGAATGTTGTAACGCCTTCTGGCAAGCCTAATTTTTCTAAGTTTTTTGGATTCTTAAACATTTGACGAAAATCTTTTAAAGAATATGATTTTCCATCCGGAGTAACATAAGCGGTAACCATTTCACCCAGGCTGTCTACTATCGCATTAGTGTCCGCATCTAGATCAGCTGCTACACCACCGTCATATTTCATTAAATCTAAAATTACTCCAGGGTTTTGAAAATGATCAGGGTTTTTTTTGGGATCAGGCATTACGTCGTACTTTTTAGTCTCCTCATTATACCCCATTGTTACCACCTGCATTTGTCCGTTTGCAGGATTAATCATAAATTTTTTATTATTTAAGTTTCCAAACGATTCAATACGCTTCATAAACGCCATGTCAGCTTCCGAAGCTGTACCTGCATCTATTTTTTCTTGTTTGTTTTGATACCACTTATCATACGTTTTAGTAATATTATGCAAGTTAGACATGTCATTCTTCATTTCATTCATTCTAATCTTGTAATCATGCATTTTAAACACACCTTTACGAACAAGTTTCATGTTCATCATAAGTTGACCTTGCTGTTCTCTAGACATGTCTAATAAATGCTTGCCCAAAGACTCAGTGTTTACATCTGGTAGTTCATTTAAATCTTCTATTTGTTTTTGTGTGGCATCTTCAACAGCTTGTTGATTTGCTTTTCTTTCAGCTTGAAATACTCCTATTTGTTTAGATATTGTATTAGCAATACTCCCCCAGTTCACTGGCGGATCATTATCTAATCCTGCATATACTGAATATTTACTTCTGTTAGATGTTGCCATACTTTATTTATTATTCAAAATATTTTTAATATTTAATATACTTTCTACATCACCACCTTTAAGGTTTTCTAAAAGTTGCTTCAATTGCCCTCCTTTAAGTTTATTAAAAACATCGTTATCACTAAATAACTTTCTTGAAGCCGCGTTATTTGCATCAAAATCAGCAGGAAGAAAATCAGAAAATTCTTCCATGCCAGCTATCTGATTCATTAAATCACTTGTTAATTTATCACCTCTACCTTCTAAATAAGTAGGAATCATTCCCGCAGCACTTTGTAGTCCTGAAGTCAAACCTGCTTGTGCTCCAGCCATTGATTGATTCATTTGCCTGCTAGCATCTTTAGCCATCAAAGATTGATCTTGCGCAGCTCCTATGTTTAAATCTATTCCTTGTTGATTTATAGACTGTTTAGAGTCAGCTTTCATTTTGTTATTAGCATACAATGCCTCGCCTAATGCTATTCTAGTTTTTTCACCTTGTTCACCAGCTAAAGCTCCAACTCTTCCTACACCTGATGCAACTGATCTAGCATCACCTTCTTGTAAAGCTTGTAATGATTGTTGTTGCTGTTGTAAAGTTTCTTCAAATTGTTTGCTAAATGCATCTAACGGCACATTAACTCCAGCATAAAAATCTTTTTCAGACATTCTTTTTGCTTCTGCCATAAGTTGCTCACTTTTTCTTTCTGCTTCAGCTTTTTTACGTCTTGCTGTAATCATGCTGTCAATCCCCATTCCAAAACTAGCTAAACCTGAAACTGCTCCAATTCCTCCAGAAACCATTCCAAAAATTTCCTCAGCACTTTTGCCACTGTCTTTATATCGGTCTTTATTTTGATTTTGTTTCCACCTAGGCATGTTAATAGTTTTTAATAGTTAGAATACACAAAGATACTAAATTCTAAGGATAACTTTTCATGACATCACTACCCACTGAGAATAGTTCAACCGGGTTGGTGTTACTGTTTGTTAAAGTAAATTCCATGTAATAACCTAGAACACCATGCGATTCTGCAATACTGTTTTTATAAGACATTATAAAATTTCCTTGTACAGGGATATACGCTCCAGCTGCGGATGCATCTACGGTTATTGTAGTGGCCGTCATTGACGTAACATACCCCACTAACTCTGGTGTGGTTTTTGCATAGATAGCGTCACCTATACTTAATATACTTCCTAAAGGTTCTGTGAATGTTATAACTGTAGCGTTTGCAGGGCCAGCAACTGCTGTTGCAGAACCTAATCCATTTGCAGATCTGAAGTTCCAGTTTACAGTGTCAGCCTTGCTTCTAATATATGTAAACCATTCTCCCTCTTTCTTTTCAAAGTATGCGCTTGCCATAGATCCGCTGTTTAAATCTGTGTTTAAATCAGTGACAGTCCAGCTGTCATCACTTTCTAGAGATAATGTTTTAAATAATTTTATATCTAATGTTGGCTTAGGATTAAACACACTAGTAATAGATGATGTTCCTTGAATGCCATAATAGTTATTACGCAAAGAGTTAGTATTGTGTTGATATAAATTACCTCCTTTAAAAGAATAGAAGTAACTATTCATGCCAATCATAAAATCTGGATAGAAAGTATAGAACGATGGCCAGCCTTTGCTGCCGTCACTATATGATAATGTTTGTAATGTTTCTATCGCCATATCTTTTTATTTAACATAGTTGAGGATAACCAAAATTCACAACACCACTGCTGTTTACTTCAATATATTCTCTGTTATTACTTCCAGTTCCAGTTAAATAATAATAACCACCAACTAGAGTGGTTGTTCCACCAGAATTACTGTAACAAGTATCACCTGTTGCAGGTAATGTACCGCTTCCATCATGGTAGTAAGTTTGATTTGCAGGAGGATTAGATCCGTCGAACGGACATACTCCGTTAAAGTTACTCATAGTCGACGAGCTATATGATGTTAATGATGCTGGGCAATTAGTTACTGACGCAACTACACCTGAACCGCCTGTTATTTGCATATAAATCCCACTTCCAGTTGTAGCAATTTTATAAAAACCATTACCTAAAACTGTTGTTTTACATAAATCACTATAACATACATCTGTTGCAACCGGGGGTTGACCGGAAGATCCGTTATGGTAATAAGTTTGATTTATAGTTGCAGAACACGCATTAGTAGAAGTGGCTTGAACTGAACTAGATGTAAACGCTATTCCTACTGAAATTGTACCAACACTAGCAACAACACCTGAACCACCTGTTATTTGCATAAACGTAGTTGAAGTTAGCTTATAATATCCATTCCCTAAAACATTTTGTCCAGGATCTGAATAACATACGTTAGTTGCAACAGGCGTACTTCCTGAGCCTGTATGGTAATATGTTTGATTTATTGTTGCTCCACATGCAGCTGACTCGCTTGTTTCTACCGTAGAAGAACTGAATGTTGTACACTCACAAGTATATGTTGTACTTAAAACAGGTGTGCTAGGCGCACCCGTTTGTTGTCTAAATGTATTGCTAGACGTTTTGTACCAACCGTTTGGAGCCGCTGTTGTCAATGCCGCATTTGTATATATGGCTGTAGCGGTTGCAAAGGAAGTTGTATTTAAAAAGTAGGTTCCTTGCGTGGGCATTTATTTTATTTTATTTATGGGGCACAATTGCTTATTCCCGCTACATACCCGTCTGTTCCAGTAATATGAATCTTTTTATCAGTTCCACCATCTTCGTAGTGATAATGTTTTGGATCAGCTACCGCTGTACCTGCTGAGTTTGTAAACATTGTGTCACCTGCTGCTGGATAAGTTCCGCTTCCATTATGATAGTAAGTTGTTCCTGGCGTTAATGCACATACTCCAAGGAAGTTACCACCTATTGTAGCTGTAAACGATGTTAAACTTGAACATCCAGTACAACATACATCATCTGCACTTGTTCCTACACATAAGCTAATTGAAGTTGCACAATCTGAACATGTAGTTTGTGTTCCTAAAGTTCCTGTTCCTCCTGTTACTTCTCTATAAACAATAGCTCCTCCGTTACCAGGGTTAAATGAATAGAATCCATTACTTGCTACTGTAGTTCCGTCAGCAGTGCTATATAATATTGTTGAAGCTGCAAAAGTTGTTTGGTTCATGTAATATGTACCTGACACACCTGTACAACATCCTATTGCTGCTGTACTACCAAATGTTAACCCTACTGCTGGGAAACATGTAGCACATGATACTGCTGTGCTTAATCCTGAACCATCGGTTGCGTTACTTGTTTTCTCTCTGCTTTGAGAAGAATATGAATAAAATTGATTAGCTGCAAAACTACTCAATAATGGGTTTGTATAAATACTTGTTGTTGCTGTAAAAGAAGTTTCTACATAAAATGATGAAGTAGTTCCAGAACAACATGCTGCGAATGCTGAAGCTCCGTAACCTAAAGTCAAGACAACTCCACATGTAGTACATGCAGCTGAAGTTCCTAGCGTACCATTACCTCCAGTCACTTCTCTATAAACATTGTTATTATCCTTATACCATCCGTTAGGAGCAGCTGTTGTTAATGTTGCTTCTGTATATATATTTGTAGCAGTATTGGCATTTCCTGAAGCCCAAACTGTATCATTTAAAAAATAGGTTCCCTGCGTTGGCATAAAGTAATAATTTTATTCTTGTAAATTTACAAAAAAAAAATATAATATCCTTAAGGTGGATTAAGGAGTTACGCAAGGTTCAAGTAACGCTACAAACCCTGTATTGTTTGTAATTCTAAAAAATGTACTTGTTCCAGACGCATTAGTATGATAATAATCATTAGCTAAAGGGTTTACACCATTAGCATCAGAGTAGACTAGTTCGCCAGCGGCTGGTATAGTTCCAGATCCGTTATGATAATATGTTTCTGTATAATTAGTGTCTCCACATATTCCGTTAAAAGTTCCTCCTATTGTTGCAGTAAAAGCAGTGAGTGTTGTGCCGCAACCAACACAGCATACTTCAGATGCTGAAGTAGAGTCGTAACATAACGACAATGCGTCTCCACAGGTTGGACAATTTGCAGCTGCTTGAAGAATACCATTTACTTGTCTACGAGCAATAGTACCTAAAGAATAATAACCGTCAGCAGCTAAAGTGTTTAGCGCTTGATCAGTGTATAAAGAAATTGCATTTGCAAAACTTAATCCATCAAAGTAATATGTTGCTCTTGTTGCCATAATCTATTTAACAATTTTGTAATCCATTTCCGTCTATATCTCCTGAGCCGTCAGTTCCAAACCATACGTTAGCAGCTCCATTAGTTCCTACGCTATATAATAACACTATACCTGTAGCAACCGTTCCTGTGTTATCACTATATATAGTAGTTCCAGCACCGTCACTTGGCCCTGTTCCTGATGTAGTATAATATACTTCGTCTAAAACTCCAGAATACATACACGCTGTTTGAGGGTTTGCTTGTTGCTTAGTGTTGAACGGATAGTAAGTTACCGTAGGGCATGTTACTACCGCATATACTTGTCCAGTACCTAAGTTTAAGTTAATAAATTCTGTTGAAGATATTCTGTAGTATCCGTTAGTCAACTTAGTTTGTCCTTGATCTGAATAACAAAAGTCTCCAGCTTGAGGCGCTGCATTTGCCCCAGTATGATAGTATGTCTGATCTATTGATTGTGTACAGATAGTTGATATTTGCGGATCATTTACACTAGAATTAAATGCCTTGATCGCACAACTTCCATTACTCACAACCACTCCGCTACTACTAACTTGTATCCACTCATTATTACTTCCCACTTCATAGTATCCAGATTGTAATCTTGTGCTTGATGCACTGTCATCGCATGTTGAAGAAGAATAAACAGTATCTCCAATTGAAGGTAATACATTCACACCATCATGATAATATGTTTGACTTGCAGGCTGTACACACGCTATAGCTATAGAAGCTTGTACTGTGCTTGATAAATATGGTGTACAGAAATCTCCACAACCACAACACGCATCACCAACTACACTAGCATCATAACAGAACGAAGCAGAGTTTGTTGTTCTGTAATCGTATATTAAATATAAGTATTGGTTTCCAACAGGTAAATTGATTGAAGATATTGTTGCTTGATACAATCCACTTGAAGGACTGTTTACAGCTGAGTTTGGCACTGTAGTTGCAGCCGCCAATAACGCATTTATATCGGTACTGTTATTATCGTATAAAGTGTTTGACGACAGCCATGCGAAATTATCATTATTTACAACCCATGTATAGTCATCAAAATTAATTTTATTTGACCTTACCGTTACGTTAGATCCTGAGTATGGGTATACACCTATTGATCTTGTTCCTGATTGTATAAAATATTGTGAAGCTATTTGAACGTCTGATCCAAAAGTCATCATGTTTGATGCTACTGGACTTGAAATGTTTGCGTCGTCCCATTTAAATTCGTTATGAATAAACTTACCAACATCTTCGCTTGAACTTATACCTACCTGAACCACTACTAAAGAAGTTTCTGTAGGACAGTTACATGTTATATCATAGTCGGCTGATGGATTTGGTGTAACTGTAACTAAAACAGTTGTTGGATTATTTTTAGTTTTATTAAAATTTAAACTTCCACTAGTTGTAGCATCAGTTACTGAAGCTACTTGAGTGCCATCCCAAACCATACTTACACTCATAGTTCCTGACGCAATAGTATAATCAAACACTACGTTACCAATTACATTCCCTATTTCTACTGTATATTCTTGAGCGCTTGTAGAGTTTACTAATGATTTTTGTGTTCCACAAGGCAATATTACCGGAGGTAATGGTACCGTGTCTCCGTTTGTGCTTAATACATATTCGTCCATGTAAGGATCATAAGCTCCTAGTTTTTGAGTATTTAACTGAACATTAAATTGATCTCTAAACCATGATCTCATTCCAGTGTCAGATATAACTTCTAACGCATCATTATTAGCTGATGTACCTTTTAATTTTATTACAGCAGTTCTTTTAGTGTCGGTAAAATACATGTCATAACCCCAAGAACTAAAACTTTCTGGATTATAACTAATACCGTACTCTTCTATTCTAGCTATTTGTGTTCCTAAAACTTGAGGTACTGAAGCAATTACACCACCACCTGTTGAATCACTAATAAGATTTTTTCCAGTTAACACATAACTAATCTTATCTTCTTGCAATACAAGAATATCTGTTTCTCTTGAATGCAGTTTCATTATAGGGCCAAAGCTAGTTTCTAAATCTTTATAATTAACCAACCCTAAATTAAACTCATTTAAGTTATTTAAATTAGAATTACTACTATAAATACCACTGTATGTTAATTCAGCAAATCTATCTGCTTCTTTAAAATCTTCTTTTGACACCGCTAAAACTCTTTCTCCTAAGTTTACAGCTTGACCATCTAATGCATCTAATATTTTATAACTTTCTACTCCGTTTCCAAAAGTGTAACAATTAAAAAACGGTAGCGTTACAATAGCGTCTTGCGTTGCAGTTTGAGCTTGGTCTCCATCACCATTACCACCCATGTGATAACCACCTATAACGTCATAAGATTCAGATGAATCATAAAATAAATTAGGATCAGCATCAGCAGGTTTTGTTTCCCAAACAATTAAATTATTAGCTCTAGTAACTACTATCTCAGCTTCCATAAACCAAGTTTTACTTCCGTTAGCACACGCAATTACACCACTTCTACAAGCTAAATATAATGGAGAAGCTGCGTCGCCTGGGATTGCTTGCCAAAACTGGAAACTAGGAGTCCATGGCGCCGGACATTGCACAGCTCCAGGACTAGTAGCGATTGTATTAATGAAAACAGGATTTTGTAATCTTCCATCCCCATCGTCAATAACATCCCCTGCTGCTGGGTTTATAAAATCTCCTTGAAACCAAGCGTGTAAATCATCATAATCTTGTGAAGCAACATAAGTGTTTTCCCATATATAATCTATACCAGGACAACCGCTTGCATCATGCCTTCCTATTCTCCATTTTATTTTTACACTAGACTGTGCTGGTATTGTATAGTTATCAGTAACACTATTAGAGTCAGTAGTAAAAGCTGGATACTGTAAATAAGGAGTACAATAAGATCTGTTAGTACCTGAAGCAGTTTTTTCACCCGCATCAACAACAGCGTTCGAGTCTAAATTAATACTAAAGTTTTGAGCTCTAATTTGCATATAAAGCCCTGCTAGCTGATTAGAATCAGTAGGTGCTTCACCTTCAACTTCTAAAAAATTTGATGATTCAGCGCTAACATCTAACACTTGACATGTAACCTCTCTATTTAAAGGCCCGCTTGCGTCAGTCTTAACAATTAATATATCACCTTTTTGTACTTTGTTTTGATTATCACCTTCTAGCTTAAAGTATATAACTCTTGTTGTTTGGCTCTGATAATAAAAACTAGAGTATATTGTCTCATATCCTCCTTCACTTGGTTTTAAAACAAACTTATATTTTGTAGCCCATGCAGGTGGATAATTCTCTACATTAACTTTTATTTTATTTTGATCAACAGAAGCAGAAGCTGGAACAAAAGTTGTATTAAACTCCGACACTAATACTGTAGAAGCCCTACCATAATCGTCCATATATACAATTCCTGTTTCATAATCTCTATTACTATGCAAAGATGATGTGTCTTGACTAGAAGTAAAAGTTCCCTGACCTCTTGTAAAATAAAAATATTCATACACATCAGTCGTGCCTGAATTATACTTCATAGCCAACACCTGTAAGGAAAATACATTTGATCCTACTGTAGATCCTATTCTAAAACCTTGTTGTGTTTGAGAATCTATACTACTGTTTGATTTAGTAAATACACAATTAGTAGGCACTATTGTAACAGTGTTAAATAAGTCTGTTAACGAATTACCTTGAGTCGATGTTGCTAGAGGTTGAAAATTAGTATTCAAAACCGTACCAATACGTTCAGCAAATTCTAGTGAATTTACCATTTCATACACTGAAGTATAATCTCTATTTACTGGAAATATTACAGATAATTCAAACGGAGTGTTTTCAAATGCTGAGTCATAACACGCATCACCGGTATCTCCATTTAATTGAGAATGTTGTATAAATACTGTAAAAGCTAATGAAGATCCTTTGACTAGTCTATTAGCAAAATCACTTAAATCAAAACTAATTTTAGAATTTTGTACAGTTGTGTTTGTGTTAGGATTTATAGTATATACAGCTCCTGTCGACATTGTTGCCTCTGGCAAGTCGTCAAATAATATATCGTTAGTAAATAATGATGTTGTAAAGTTAATAGGTATATCTTGTCCAGCTGCATTTATTATATCATACCCATCAGTATAGTTACCATAAATTAACCTATTACCTTGTATTGTTTGAGCTTGTGCAACTTTAGGAACATTATCATATAATCTTAATAACTCATCACTTCCTATTACAGTATATATTTTACTGTTTGTAAAAGTATATGTTTGTTTTGAATTATTAGCCCATCCATAGTCAGATTTCTTAAACCTTTCTATAACATAAATAGAATTACTATTACTTGGTTTAAATAATAAATCAACCTCAATAACTTTATCTGATCCAGTTTCAAACTGTACCTCAATAGAGTTATATATATTTTTCATTGAAGCATTATTAAAATTGTTTACATCAAAATCAAAAGGCCCTGGTTGAAAAGCTGCTGTAGAAAACAACGACGTTGCGCTATATTCATTGTTTACATACCTATATCTATAAGCAAAAGTTATGAATCTAGTTTCTAAATAATTTTCTTCTCCAGGAACGTTTAAAAACTCTACGCTTGGCGCAGGCAATGTGTCTAAAGAATCAAACCCTGGTGGTTTTAAAATAACACTAATGTCAGTTTCTTTAATACCATCATTTACCCCTGCCGGATCTGGATAGTTTTGAGTTACATTTATTTTTCTAGGAGGATTTTTGTCGTCTGTCCAAAAAAGTAAATCTTCTATTTTGTTTACTCCAGTAATTAAAAACTTAGGATCAAACTTTAATACTTGTTTACTAATAACATGATATGTTATAGCTTGTGATTGTACATTAAAAGAAACAATTAAATCTAACTTACCGCCTACAACAGGATTGTTTGCGTCATGAATAAACCAATATATAGTTTCTTTTGATCCATCTTGATAAGCTCCAATACATATTGCTGAATTAGATAAGTTTTGACCGCCATAAGCTAATGTAGTTAACTGCGTGTTACCTTTTGAATTTTCTACAGCACCTATCTCAGTGGTTTCTGTAGATCCTAATCTTACGTTAATTGCATTAACATATTGGCCTGGAGGAACAAGACGTTCATCAACGCTCTTATTCATTTTACCCGCAACAAAATTTGTATTTACTATCGGCATCTTACTTTAACCATTTATCCTGGCCTCTCAAACTCATTAAAAGGCGACCAGGGTGAATATTACTTAATCTAATTTTTGCATTTCTTAACAACGATGACTTATCTTTCCTTGCTCTATTTACAATATATTCTTGTACCCCTAATCTACCATTTAAAAGAGAATATTTTACATAAGCATATAAATATTCTTCAAACAATTTATTAACGCTGATGCTTCCGTCTTCACCATTCTCCATACCATCTGAAACATACTCTACAACAACTGAAGCTCCGTTACCTATAGAGCTAAAATTAATAACTCCTCTTTGTTTGTCTATACTAAACGTTGGATTTGCGTTAGCTGTTTCGGTGTTTAAACCAAATCTTGCTCCTATTCCAAAGTCAAAATACCAACAGCCATCTACATTCCATCCTGATTGATTGTTATATGCGCTACTTTCATTTAAATAAATGGTTTTAGCTCCGCTAGTAAAAGACATGTCTAGTTGTGAAAACTGTGGCTTTAATACATTACCATCTTGATCATATATAATCTTAGCATTATTGTCTTGTAAGTATGTTGATGCCCATCCTGTTTGTATGTTTTCTGTTAAAGGATATAATACGCCATTTAAATATTGTGATATTCTTACCCAGTTTACATAGTCAGAGGGTAATATAAATCTCAAGTTATCATCTAAATCCATTTGTAATACTTTCACTTCTTTCATGGCATCATAATTCAATTCTTGAATTCCTCTTTTAGCGTGAAATAAAACTTGGTATCTATTTAAATTATTAATTAATTCATGATTACCTTGATACATTAACATGAAATTATTTACAATATCATTTAATGAAACGTATTGGTATGATCCCCAATTTTTATCTTGAGGTATTGCTCCTGAATTTGCGTAATATGCGTAGTCATTTATATAAGCCATATCTTACGTTTGTATTTGGTTATTTTGTACTTCTTCTTGTTTACCAAACTGATAAACATCTCCTTCTCTAATCTCTATACCTATATACTGACATATTTTAGCTACAATACCAGGCTCGTCTGAAGAAGGTAATTCAAAGTCTTGATAATCTGCCTGATTAATGTCAAATAATGGCTCACCAGAACTAAGTGTTTGGTACGTCCATTTGGGCGATAAAGGGTATCTAATATATTCAGCAGTTACACTTCCATTGTTTGTTATTGTTGTAGGATAAACCGTAATCGTATTACCTAATTGACCAGTGTTTGCATCACCAATAACTGATGTAGTTGCTCCCCCTAACACATAAGCTGGGAAGCCTGTGGATGGGGCGGTAAGCGGTGAATTGTTTAAATAAAATATTTTGTTTTGATTAACTCTTTCTACTTCAACAATACCTGTTGTATTAAATATACCATAACTATTCCCTATAGTTGCTGCTACTCCAAAAGGCGAGTATGATAATGTAAGTTGAGTTTCACTATCAACACTTATAACAAACGCACTAAATCCTGAGTAGCTTGATGAAGCTGTAGTGTTTACTACTTGTTGTCCTACCTTCACTCCACTAGACACAAATGTAGCAGCTGTATCAGTTAATGTGTTTACGCCTGCCGCAGTGCTTGTTCCTGATGTTATTTGAGTTGGAAAATAGTTTACCTTATTAATTAAATAATAATCACTAGGTAAATTAAATAAATTAGCTCCTTGTTGAGCTAAACTTCTAGTAACTGAAAAACTATCAATTACCTCAACCAATCCTTTTACAATATCAGCATATCCTGATCCTGAAAGCCTTTGATTTTCTTTATTAGTCCAAGCATTGTATTGATAAAAATAATCTTCAAACAAATCCATTTGCGCTTGTTGCGC
>Ga0206125_10001748_pt1 | contig 24525 bp, 23 predicted proteins | sample Helgoland_Spring_4_FD_148598 | JGI IMG/M metagenome (GOLD analysis project Ga0206125, IMG submission 148598) | Pelagic subsurface seawater microbial communities from Kabeltonne, Helgoland, North Sea - Helgoland_Spring_Bloom_20160331_1 | ecosystem: Environmental > Aquatic > Marine > Epipelagic ... | reverse complement strand
GAAGTCAACCTCGAAATCCTCAAGCGCTTCAATGCCGCCGGACTCGACTTCGCCTTCCCGACCCAGACGCTGTTGACCCCAGACGTCGCCAGCTGATCAACGCGCCCGGCCGGGGTTTTCGCGGACGAAGGCGGCCCAGCCGCCGCCCTTGCCGCCGAGGGTGGGGGTGCCCATTTCGTAGAGGTGGCAGAGGGCCACGGCGAGGCCGTCTGTGGCATCGAGGTCGCGTGGCATGTCGGCATCCGGTATGGACAAGGTGCGCTGCACCATCCCTGCGACCTGCTCCTTTGAAGCGGATCCAGAACCCGTGATGGCCTTTTTGACGCGGCGCGGCGCGTATTCTGCCACCGGGACTTCCCGGACCAAAGCGGCGGCCAAGGCCACCCCTTGGGCGCGGCCCAGCTTGAGCATGGATTGTACATTCTTCCCAAAAAAAGGCGCCTCCACCGCAAAATGGTCGGGGGCATGGGCCTCGATCAATCCCGCACAACGGTCATGAATCCGGCGCAACTTCACCGCCGGGTCCTTGACCTTGGCAAGGTGAAGCGCCCCCATCTCTAACAACTCCACTTTGTTGCGGGACCACGCCTTCACCACACCATACCCCATGATGGTGGTACCGGGGTCAATGCCAAGTATGATGGTGGGGCCTTTCTGCACGACCACAAGGTGACACGCAACAGCCACAATCCGAGCAGCGAGAGGCACGAATTGAAGAAAAACCAAAAACAACAGGCTCATAACCAAACTCGATTTATAAAAAATGAGTTATGTCGATTATGTATGATAATTCAGTGATACATATAATTGGGGATGTTGAGGTTAACTTGTAAATTGCTTCCGTGTCTTCGGCGTCTAAAACACCAGCAACTTCCACCCGCATGCTTGGACAATCCAAAAGCAAGCCATGGCCGGCAAGCTTAGGTTTGCCCGCGCCCATCCAATGGGGCTTGCTGTTCTTTTTTCCGCTTTTGCTGTGTGGGTATTGGCTCTATACGAAGCTGCACAGCTTGCCAGCGGAAGCTTGGCAATGGACCATCTACACCGATGCCCTGATTGTGGCCATGGCCCTCGTTCCACTCAACTGGTGGCTTGAATCCCTCAAGTGGGCTGAATTGCTCCCTTGGGCGCGCATGTCTCGCCGGATCAGAGAAGTCCTCTATGGAACGGCTTGGAGCATGGTGGGTCCTTTCAGACTTGGAGCAGGAATAGGCAGGGTTGCTGCCGTGAAACCCAGGGAGCGAAACATGGCCTTGCGTGCTTTTTCTTCATCGAGCGTATCTCAATGGTGGTGCACCATTACAGGAACGGCTATTGCGCTCTTTTGCATCGGGCGCTTCCTTGCCGCTGTAGTTCTACTGGTCATATCGGGCATCACTTTGGCAGTGTATATCGGTTGGAGCCCCGCTTTTTGGATCAGTCTAAAAAAGAGCGGTCTCTTGGGCCATTGGGGGCAAACCAGAAAAATCCCCGCGATCAGAAGAATGCGCGCTTTGTCGCTCAGCATCTTTCGATATTTCGTGATGCTCGCACAATTTGTGCTGGTCTTAAATGCCTTTGGTCATTTGCAGACTTGGCCCGACAATGCCGGAAAACTGTACATCCAAGGACAAGGCGCAGCCCTCACTTGGGGACTGACCAGCCTCGCGCCCATGCCCGCTTTTGGGGACTTGGGATTTCGCGAAGCTGCTGCCTTGCTGGTGCTGGACTCGCCCACATCCATTGACACCACTGCTGTTGTTGCCGCCATGCTCACTTTGTGGGTCATCAACCTTTTCATTCCTTCTATTGTGGGGTTGATCTGGCATGCGCGCCACCAGAGCAAGCGCAAATCAAGAATGGCGAAATTGGGCATGTGATTGCCCCGCTGCTCTCCCTTTCGGCATTTCTCTTTTTACTGTGCCACCTGCTTCAGGTCCAACAGTGGTCGCGGGGTTTCCGCGGCGCATTTCTGCAAGACGGTGCAACACCCAAGGCAGCGTCAGCAAACCCAGCTGAGGTTTCCATTGTCTTGCCGGTGCGCAATGAAGCCGAAACACTCCCGCAGCTGCTCCATGACCTCGCTGCTGGCACCTCCATGCCAAAGGAAGTCATCGTCGTAGACGACGATTCAGTGGACGGTACACTCGAGGCCATCGCCGCCATGGGCAGCTTGCCTTTTCCCTTGCACAGCATGTCCAATCCAGGAAAAGGCAAGAAGCCCGGCTTGTCTGCAGGCATCCGAGCAGCAGCGCACCCATGGGTGATTCAAGTCGATGCGGACGTTCGGGTCGGGCCTCACTTTGTCCAGAGCATTGCACAGCACCTCCGCGCCCATGGCCCTCAGACCGACATGTTGCTCCTGCCCTTGAGGCTGGCTTACTCATCCCACGGGGCACCGCAAAGCACCTTTGAACACCTGCAGGCGTTGGACTTCGCAGCGATGCAAGGTTGGGCTGTGGCTGCAGCCCGGCGCCAACGGCCGGCCATGGCCAGCGGGGGAGCTTGGGTCTGGCGCAAAACCGCATTCCCACACGAGGGGCTGCGCCCCGATTTGGCAAGTGGAGACGATGTGTTTGCGCTGGCCAGCCTCATCCAACGGGGCGACGGCGCTCGGGTAGGTTGGTGCGGTCAGCCTGATTCGATGGCGTCTGCCGCCCCGATGCCGGACTTCCAGACACTCCTCGACCAACGCATCCGATGGGGCGCCAAATCTGCAGCCTACCCCAAGGCGCTGTCCGAAGCACGCCGGGTCGCCACCATCATAGCGGGCGTGCATGCACTCGGCGCCGCCTTGCTGATCGTGAACCCCCTGGCGGGCGGTGGGTTTTGGTTGGCAAAAGCCGCCATCGACATGACCTACACTCATCTCGTCGGAAGGGCATACGGACTCTTTAACGGCATGGGAGCGGGCAGACGCTGGGGTACGCTCGCGCTCCTTGCTGCAGTCCACCCAATGTTCATCATCACCACCCTGCTTTTGATGCCGTTCCGAAAAGCACCGTGGAAAGGCCGAACTGCCGCCTAATTTTCGAACGTGCAAGCGATCCGCGCCTTTTTCCGCAGCGAACCCACCGCCTTACTTGGGGCAGCGTGGATTCTGCTGTGGACCATCGTGGCCTCCACCGGTCACATGTGGCGGCCCGACCCGACCCAACACGCCAACGACCAACACCTCGAGTGGTCAATGATGCCCCCAGGAGCATCGGTGCAAATGGCCCTTCCCGATGGTCAGAACACCCAGAGAACCTTTGTTCTTGGAACCGACCGCTTCGGACGTGACTACTTCTCCCGCATTGTGGCAGGCTCAGGGCTCTCTCTTGCTGTTGGACTTGTGGCCGTGCTGTTGTCGTTGCTCATCGGCATCCCACTTGGGGCATTGGCTGGATACTTGGGCGGCGGTTTTGATGCTGCGGTGAGCTGGTTGCTTCAGGTCGTATGGAGCATCCCTACCCTTTTACTGGTGCTCGCCTTGACCTTGGCTTTTGGCAAAGGCTTTGAGCAAGTCTTCCTGGCCATAGGCCTGTCCATGTGGGTTGAAGTGGCGCGTGTTGTGCGCGGGCAAGTGATCGCTTTGCGCAACGTTGAGTGGGTCGAAGCAGGCAGGGTGCTGGGCCTGTCCACCCCCCGCATCGTATTCCTGCACATCCTGCCCAACCTCACCGGCCCCATCGCCGTCATCGCATCGGCCAATTTTGCCGCCGCCATCCTCATCGAGGCCGGCCTGAGTTTTATGGGTGTGGGCGCTCAAATCCCCATGCCCAGCTGGGGCAACCTCATCCGCGATCACTACGGGGCCATCCTCACGGGACATGCCCACCTCGCGCTTGTCCCAGGGGCCTGCATCGTTTCTCTGGTCTTGGCGTTCAATGCCCTGTCCAATGCGTTTGCAAGGCATTCTGCACAGCGTTAAATCCGTAACTTTAGAGCCGTTATGAACGCCTCCTCTCGCATCTACGTAGCTGGACACCGCGGCATGGTCGGCAGCGCCATTTGTCGCGCCCTCCAAGCGGCCGGACTACCGACCCCCATCACCTTTACCAGCGCAGAACTTGACCTGAGGGACCAGTCCTCAGTCCACGCGATGATGGAGCGCGAAAAGCCCACCCATGTCTTTCTCGCCGCAGCAAAAGTGGGCGGCATCCATGCCAACAACATTTACAGGGCCGACTTTCTCTACGACAACCTGATGATTGAGGCCAACCTCATTCACGCTGCCCATACTGTCGGCGTCGAGAAGCTCCTCTTCCTTGGTTCAAGTTGCATCTACCCCAAATTGGCGGATCAGCCTCTCCAAGAAGACGCGCTCCTCACCGGAGCCCTGGAGCCCACCAATGAGCCCTACGCCATCGCCAAAATTGCTGGCATCAAATTGTGTGAGTCCTACCGGGACCAATACGGATCGAATTTCATTTCAGCCATGCCCACCAACCTCTATGGGCCCGGCGACAACTACGACTTGAACAACAGCCATGTTGTTCCAGCCCTCATCCGCAAATTCCACGAAGCCAAAGAGAACGGCGACAGCGATGTGCCCTGCTGGGGGACCGGTTCACCCCGCCGCGAATTCTTGCACGTGGACGATCTGGCCGCAGCCTGTTTGTTCCTGATGGAGCACTACAACGGAAAAGAACACGTCAACGTGGGGACCGGAGTTGACCTCCCAATCAAAGCGCTCGCCGAAACCATCCGCGACATTGTGGGTTTCACAGGCAACATCGCTTGGGATACGGACAAGCCCGACGGGACGCCACGCAAACTCATGGACTGCAGCAGAATCCACAACTTGGGTTGGAAACACGCCATTGAATTGCAACAAGGACTCTCCGAGGTATATGAGGAGTTTAAGCAAGCCCCAGACGCTGTGCGCGCCAAATGAGAAGGCCTGTTCTACAGCCTAGGCTTTCACTTTTCTGGCGGGCGTTGCCTCCCGCGTTGTGTCTTCTTCTTACCACGCTCTACACCCCCATTTCTGCCCAAATCGCTGTTCCCGACCGGCTGCCTGATGGCCGGCGCATGACTGCCTTTACCACGCCAGCAGAATTTGGACACCTCCCGTTTGATTCACTGCGGACCTTGCCCCCTTCCCAAGGCGGCCGGGATACCTGGTGGCACCGGCATGCCCTGTTCAGCGACGGCGCCCTCCAATTGGCCCTTGACCCCATTGTCGACATTTCATTGGACCGGAGGAGGCTAAATACAGGAGGGGCCGACCCCATCCAGCAAGGGTTTCGCAACATTCGTGGCGTCCGCTATTCCGGGAGCATCGACGGCCAAATTCGGTTTGGAGGCAGGGTACTGGAGATGCAGAGGGTACTGGTTTCACCCGAGACGGAGGCCGTACTCACTGCCCAAGCGTACCCGGGAATGGGAACAGGGAAACTGCGGCCAACCGAAGGAGGTCTGTACACCCTCGACCACAGCCTCGCCGAAGTGTGGTTCGATGCCCAACCCCATGAAAGGTTGCGTGTACAGTGGGGGCTGGGTGCCACCGGTTTGGGGCCTGGCACGCGGAATATTTTATGGAATGGCGCCCGGGCTCCTGCACCCTACCTGCTCGCTGAAATACAGTTGGGCAAAGGTTGGGTATACCGTTGGGTACAATCCCGCCAAAAAAGCCCAGAGCGGCTTCCTGCAAACGGTGCAAGAGAAGGACGCTACCGGCCTTTGGGGTTGGGCATCCGGAGCGCCACGAAATCTTTCAAGTGGAAGGGACAGTCTTTGGACATGACGTTCATGGTTGCGCGTTGGACGGACGCAGCAGACCGCTCGCAAGACCGCCGAGGCGCTGTAGAGTGGATGCGCGCCCTCGCCCCTTGGGTCCTCCCCAATCCAAAGACTACAGCACCTTGGTACCTCACTGGCCACCAAGGCATAGACGTTCAATGGCGGCGGCCAAAGTCCACCTGGTACGGCCAACTTCGCCGCCATCCATGGCGCGATTCTCGCTTTGAAGGCATGAGCGCCAACGGCGATGGTGCCGCCTGGCAAGGCATGATAGGACATGTGAGGCACGGTGAAAGTTGGTCCTTCTGGACCGAGCTCGCCCCCGTCAACCGATCGGTTCCACAAGGGCTCCATCCGGGAATTCCTGGAAGCAGTTTGGGCATTGACCGTTGGTCCAGCCTCACGCCCTATTGTATTCAAGGTGTCGAATGGAGATTGGGTGGGGTCACATTGGCAGCCGAAGTCGGCTTGCCTCAAGTCGAGGGAGACAGCTGGTCTGTTCTGCCCGAACTTAGCCCCTCATGGAAAGGCACACTCAGCTTTCCCTCTGCTGCTGCAGACCTCGGATCAAATGGGGTTCGACACCAAAACCTGCCCAGCCGGTGGTGGCCCCCACTGGTACCGTGGTCTCCTTTTGTCAGCTACATGCAATCCCCCGGGTGGTATGGAGAAACTGCAGGGTCCTGGTGGAGTTTTGGGGTCACAGCGCCCATTTTCAATTTTAGACGAAACCATTGATGGAGAAGCCACATATAAAGATTATCTTGACAGGAATATAATTGGGCGTGAGGTTTAGACACTCTGTCGGAGTTTGTCAGAATATTTTTACCTTTAGCTCTAACCAAAACTATGTTGTCATTTCTGCTCGCATTCGCATTCGTGATGCTCGGAATGCCTTCGCTTATTCAGCTCGCGCTGCAGAAAAATCTGCTCGACGAGCCGTCAGAGGACCGCAAGGTTCACAAGCGAAGCGTGCCCCGTCTTGGTGGCGTATTGGTTTTTATTGCTACGCTGTTTACCACCTGCCTTTTGGTGCACCCCGAGGGTGAAGGCGCCATCCCTTTCCTCAGGCTGGCAGCGGGCTCCCTGATCCTCTTCTTCCTAGGTCTAAAAGACGACCTCACAGAGCTGGACCCCCTCAAAAAATTGTGGACACAAATCGGCGTTGGATGCATCCTCATCCTCGGTGGAGGATTTGCCATTACAGATTTTGGCAACCTGTTCGGATGGGGGGCTTTATCGGCATGGTTCGCCCCCATGTTTTCGCTCTTTGTTTACATCGTGGTTGTGAATGCAGTCAACCTTATTGATGGCATTGACACCCTAGCCGGTGGCTATGGCCTGCTGATTGCCATCGCATGCACGCTGTGGTTTCAAATCACAGGGCAAAGTGACTTTGCCATTCTCTGCTTGGCACTTGCCGGGTCACTGACCGCATTCTTGGTATTCAACATAACACCTGCACGCATATTCCTCGGAGACAGCGGCTCGCTCATCCTTGGCATGTTCATCTATGTGATGGCCACGAGCATCATGCAAACCCCGGCTGAGCAAGTCCCCGATATGTGGGGCAACCGCTCATTGCCTCTGTTGGCGATGACCACTTTAAGCTACCCGTTGGTCGATACCCTCCGGATTTTCACGCTTCGGGTATTGAAAGGTCAATCGCCTTTCACAGCCGACCGCAACCACTTGCACCACCGCCTGTTGAGGCTCGGCATGTCCCATTTGCAAGCCGCCCTCTTCATTCATGGCTACACGGCCATCATGATTTCTTTGGGATTCGGCCTTCCGCAAATGGATCCGACTGCCGCTTTCTTTGTGTTGCTCGGATGTGCATTTACCCTCCCACTGGTCATCATCGGGATCGAAAAGATGCAGGTTTTGTCCCGCGCATTGCGCAGAAAGGAGAACGCCAGGACCCCCTGAGGCAGGCCGTTTTTCGTTGACCAAAAGGTGTCGCATTTCACCCACACGCTTCATCGCCTACGTTTGTAACATGAGGTTCATGTTGTTCATGTCAATGCTTTGGGCCACCTCAATGGGTTCGGTGACAGCAACAGCACAAGGAACCCCCGACGTTTCCAACCGGACCGATACGGCCAAGACGCTGGCCATCAATGTTCATCCTCAAATGATCGGGGGCGCGGTCCCGCTGGGGTCCAACGGCGGAGCCGTTTTTCGCGCTTCTGCAGCCATCCAAACCCGCGGACCAAGGCACCAATCCCACCTCACCATAGACCTGCTTCAATCGGCCGGCACACCGCTGCTTCGGGCAGCCCAAGCAGGCTATGACCGGCGTGGAACGGCAGGGCGCAGTGCCTACAGGCTGCGCGGACGATGGATGTGGCAACCATTGCCCGCTCTCACAATCCACTTAGGGCGGGACACCCTTCACGACGGTTGGGGCAGGCGTTCGCTCTTTCGGGGGCGGCATTCCGCACCGGTCCCTTTTGTCGAGACAACCTTCGATGCAGGAGGCCGTCTGCGTTACCGCCACCGCATCGAAGCCTTGCAAGGAGCAGCCAGCATACACTGCTCACCAGATGCTTTAGGAGACCCCCGGTTTTGGGTTCCTGAGTCAGGTCGGCTCCGGACCGGCATCGAACGCATGGTCGTCAGCCACAGGCTGGAGGTGGATTTGGGCAAACGCCTCACCGCTGCCCTTTGGGGCGCAGTCGTCTGGAACACAGAAGGCGGTGAGCGCCTGTTCGAACCCCACTACCTGGTCCCCTTGACAAGCTTGCGGCCCACCGAATACGCCCAAGGCAGCTCCGACAATGCCCTCGTCGGACTAGAGGGCCAATGGCGACTCGGGGCCAACGACCAGGGCCAACGCTTTCTTTACGGCCAACTGCTGCTCGACGAACTCATTGTTTCAGAGATACTGGGGTCCACAGGATGGTGGGGCAACAAATACGGCCTACTCGGAGGCTTGCATTGGGGTTACCCTCGCGGAGCATGGCGGATTGAAGCCGCTGGAGTGAGGCCATGGACTTACAGCCATTTCACCCCGACCAGCGCCTACATCAATGGCCTAACCCCCCTAGCCCATCCACTGGGAGCGAACTTCCTTGAAGGCAGCATTGAAGGCCATATGAGCCGAAAGAAGTGGTCTGTACATGGACGGTTTACAGCTTCAAGTCGGGGAGACGATCCCAGTGGAGGGGACCCTACGGGCTCCCTGCCTCAAATTGGCGACATCGACCGCACCGCCGAAGCTTACCTCTGGCTCGGAGGGACTGCTCGGCGGTTTGCACTGCTGCAATTGGACGTGGCCCGAACATTGGATTTGGGCGAGGACACCCATGTTCAATGCTTCGCAAGGTGGGAAGGGCAGCAGACGACCTTGGGCTTGGTAGAGGAGCAAAACATGGGGTTGATTTTCGGCCTGCGCACTACAGGCCCCTTTTTGGGCGCTGATTGGTAGGGCCGCCCTAATTTCGCCCCGCCCCATGACGGCTACTCCCGAGCCCACCCCCACCTTGATGAAGGACATCGCCGTTCTTTTCAAACTGCGCCTCGGCACTTTCGTCGTCATGAGCGCTGTGCTTGGCTGGTTCATGGGCGCCGAAACCATCGCTTTGGTTCCCTTTTTAAAGCTCACCATTGGAGGGTATTTGCTCACAGGGGCGTCCAACGGTTTCAATCAAATCATCGAGAAGTCCAACGACGCCAAAATGGGGAGGACGGCCAACCGGCCTCTTCCCACAGGACGGATGTCCGTCAAAGCCGCAGCCCTATGGTCCACGGCTGCGGGAATTTTAGGGCTCGCCGCTTTGTTTGACCTCGGAGTCCGCGCTGGCATACTCGGCCTCTTGGCACTGCTCAGTTACGTCCTCGCCTACACACCGCTCAAAGCGCGCACAGGCTTCAGTGTACTGGTGGGGGCCATTCCTGGTGCCATTCCACCCATGCTGGGGTACGTAGCCGCCACACACCGCTTTGGCATAGAGCCCGGCACCTTATTTGCCGTGCAGTTTATGTGGCAATTCCCACATTTCTGGGCCATCGCATGGGTGGCACATGAGGACTACCTCAAAGCAGGATACCGCATGCTGCCCTTCAAAGAAGGCCGCAGTGCCGCCAGTGCCCGTCAAATTCTGCTCTACACCATGCTCTGCATCCCTGCGAGTCTGCTGCCCTGGGCGCTGCCCGGCGGAGAAGCCATGGTGGGTGACACCGCATTGGTGGTCGCCATCATCGCAGGACTGGGATTTTGCGTCCCCGCCTACCGCCTTTGGCGCAACCTTGAAGTCGAAAATGCAAGAAAATTGATGTTCGCGAGCTTCTTGTACCTCCCTATCGTGCAACTCACGTACGTACTCGACAAGTTGCCCTGAACCCAAGAGCCCTCCAACGGTTCTCTCCATGTCATACGATGCCATGAACACCAACGACTCCACTTCCGAAGCACCACAGCGTAAAATTGACGTCTTCGAGGGACTGGACCCTTCAATACGGGACCGCACCAAAAAGATGTTGATGTACTTCATCGTCTTCGCCGTAGTCATGCTGTTTGCAGGTTTTACCTCGGCTTACATTGTTTCGAACGTGGGCCAATTCTGGGTTCACATCGAACCCGTACAAGACCTCTGGATCAGCAACGTGTTGATCGTCTTGAGCTCCCTCCCCATGTGGCTCAGCCTTCGCTCCATGAAGCAAGGCAAGCCCCAAGCCAGCTTCATTTTCTTGGCCATCACGTTTGGACTGGGCGTCGCCTTTACAGTACTGCAGTTGAACGGCTGGGGACAATTGCAAGACAAAGGCATGGGCTGGACCGTAGATGAGCTGGCCTCCGGTGCCAAGGCATACCGCTGGAACAGCATCAATCAATTGTTGGAGGGCCCTGCAGAATGGGGGGTTGACTACACCATCGTCCAAGACGGGACTGCCTTGAATTACCGTCCTGAAACCAAGCAGTTGTTTGCCTCAGACGATGTCCTGATGGCCCGCGACATCACCATTGACGTGGTTCGGACCTCAAATTCTTCCGCGGGTTACCTGTTCATCTTGATCCTGATTCACCTGTTTCACTTGGCCCTTGGTTTGGCCTACCTCGTGGTCAATGGGATTCGCATTCTCAGAGGCAAAATCACCCCTGATGACACCATCAGATTGCACACCGGTGGTGTGTACTGGCACTTCTTAGGCCTGCTGTGGGTATACCTGTTCGCTTTCCTCTTCCTCATCCATTGAGGATGACGTAATATTGCGGCGCAAATCAGCGTCATGTCCGGAGAGGCAAAATCAGCAATTTCTAAAGAGGTCCTCTGGGGAGGAGGACGCTCGCCGTTCAGCGTGAGCTACGGCAAAATGATGATGTGGTATTTCCTCGTATCAGACGCTTTGACGTTTGGAGGACTGTTGATCGCTTACGCCTTCTGGCGGGCGAGTTCAGTAGACCCCTGGCCCATCGGAGAACAAGCTTTCCGGGCCCTGCCAGGCCTCGAAGGTGAATATCCCCTCGCTTACGTAGCGCTCATGACGTTCATCCTCATCGTGAGCTCAGTCACCATGGTACTGGCCGTAGAAGCTGGCCACAGGAACGACCGCTCCGGGGTGCTGAAGTGGATGGGCCTGACCGTCATCGGTGGCATCTTCTTTTTGAGTTCGCAAGCTTGGGAATGGAGCCACTTTATTCACGGCGGCGGCGGTTGCTTCAACCTGGCCAAGGAGGTCACGATTTCCACACCTGACGGAGATGCACTGACCCTCTCGGCTGGAGAACGGGTTTACATGGACCACCACTTCGGGCACCTCATGGAGATGCACCTCCAGGACCCTCTGACTGTCCCCCTTTCCGAAGACGGCGGTCATGTGGTGCTCACCGAGCTGGGCGACCACCCACACGAAGCCCATTTGCACAGCCTTCGAATCAACAAGTACATCGAAGACGAAACGGAGCTTGAAGGAGACGCCATGATGGCCCTTTGGAACGCCCGGTCAGAAAACTTCTCCTTTGGCGCTCCCATCCCAGGGCTCGGTGCAGATTGGGGCGGCATCAACCACAGTGAGTACGCCACCCAGCAAGGCTACAGCAACTTCTTCTTCTTTATCACTGGATTCCATGGATTCCATGTGTTCTCCGGTGTGATCATCAATCTGGTGGTGTTTTTGATGGTGCTCAACCGCGTCATGGAACGCCGCAAGCACTACGAAATGGTAGAGAAAGTAGGCCTCTATTGGCACTTTGTCGACCTCGTTTGGGTGTTTGTATTCACCTTCTTCTACCTCATCTGACATGGAGCGCGACGACCTCATCGTAAACGACAGTTACGCCCTCAACGCTCACCACAGCGAGGAGGAAGGCGTGGCCATCCGTAAAAAGATTTACCTCGTAACCGTGATCCTCTCGGTCATTACGGCCATTGAGGTAGGCATGGGTGTCATGTTCAAGCGGTCTGAGACCTACACTTGGGCAGCCATCAAATGGACCTTCATCATCCTGACCCTTTTAAAAGCGGGTTACATCGTGATGTCCTTCATGCACCTCGGCGATGAACGCAAGAATCTGCGCAACGCCGTCATCATTCCCTATTTCGTGTTCATCCTGTACCTGATCTTCATTGCGATCACGGAAGGGTTGGCCCATTATGGGATGGACCTGATGTTCCACTAATCAGCTGCTGCAACCATGGGTGAGCGCCATTCCACTCCGCGCCGACCCTTGCGCCGTTTCTTTCTTGTCGTCGCCCTTCCGGGCCTTCCGCTTCTTTTGCTCCTCCTTCTGGGAAAGGGCATGCGCCACGAATTCAGCGACCTCGACTATTTCGATCAAGCAGGAGAGCGGATCACTACCGCGCAAGACGCGCGTCGCCTGCCTGAATTTGCACTCCAAGACCAATTGGGAAGAACCGTTGACAGAAGTGCATTGGCAGGCACGTTCTGGCTGGTGGCATTCATGACTACGGACACCGCCACCTCGCCACAGCTCGCCGCATTTACCCAACAACTTTTGTGGGCCAACTGGAGGTACCGAGACGAGCCCGATGTGGGACTGCTGTGCTTCACGCTCGATGCAGAACACGATACGCCCAAAAAACTCCAGGAATACGTTGAAAGGAACGAGAGGTACAACCGTTACCCCGACAAATGGCGCTTCCTCACTGGCAACCAATCTGACATTGACAGCATCATTGATTCAGGATTGGGCATCCCCAGAGACCCTGCAGACCGTTTCAACATTGCGACCCTGCTGCTGGTAGACGACAAGGGTTTTGTGAGACAGAAGTATCTCGCATCCAGCGAGCATGAAATTGGCGACGCTGTTGAGGACATCGCCTTGCTCAAGAAGCGCAAAAAAGAACGGGAAAAGAGAACGCGTGATTGGGCCGCAGCTCCCCCGCTCCCCTTCCTAGGGCCCCAACTTGGCAACGCCCCTTACACCGTGCCCAAGTTTTCCCTCATCGACCAAAATGGCGCCGAGTTCAGCCACCGCGATTTGAATGGCAAAGTGAGGTTGGTCGATGCGTTTTTTACCTCATGCCCGACCATCTGCCCGGTCATCAGCTCTCAACTCGCCCGCGTGCACGACCAACTTTGGGCGGCAGGTTTACAAGATGAAGTGCGCATCATCAGCCATACTGTAGACCCTGAGAACGACTCGCCAGAGCGAATGAGGAGCTACGGCGAACGCTTGGGCGCAGACTCCAGCGTATGGAAATTCTTGACTGGCCCAGAAGAAGAACTCTACCCCTTGTTGCAAGAAGGCTATCTGCTCACGGCCCTTGCGAGCGATACCGCTGCAGGCGGTTTCTTTCACAGCGACCAGGTCCTTCTTGTGGATGCTGATGGACATCTGCGCGGTTCTTATGACGGGACGAGAACTTCAGACGTCGACCAAATGTTTGAACATCTGATGCAAGTGTTGGCACAACAAAAGACACCTGCAGCCGATCAAGTTCAGCCATGACCCAAGCCCTACCTCAACGCGCCGTTCAAAGGTTTGTATGGATCCTCTCCATCGCTGTTCCACTGATCGTCACAGGACTGTACCTCATCCCCCCTGCCGAAGGACTCTCGGAAGAGACCTTGCGTCAGGTGTATTGGCTGCCCCGTCTCAATGCCCTGCTCAACGCCACTGCGTTTTGCTGTCTCGCTGCCTCCTTGATGGCCATTCGCCGCGGAAAGGTGGCACGGCACAAAGCACTCAACACAGCCGCCTTGGCCCTATCTGCGCTGTTCCTGGTCAGTTATGTGGCCTTTCACTTGCTGACCGAATCCACCAAGTTCGGAGGCGAGGGCGCCATCCGGACCGTCTATTTCGTCATTCTGGTCAGCCACATCCTCTTGTCGGCGGCCATTGTACCCTTGGCTTTGTTCAGCTACGCGCGTGGCCTGGCAGGAGACATTCAACGGCACCGGCGCATAGCCAAAATCACGATGCCCCTTTGGCTGTATGTCACCGCGACAGGCGTGGTTGTCTTTTGGATGATCTCGCCCTATTACCCATACTGATGCGCCGTCCCTCGCCACTGTTTCTGCTCCTCGCGCTACTGGCGCTTGCCGATGTGGCCCTCGGACAATGTGTGATGTGCAAAGCGGTTGCCGAGGACAGCGCTGCAGAAGGTGCCGTGGGCCGTGGCATCAACCAAGGCATCCTGTACATCATGGCCGTCCCTTACCTACTCCTCGGGTTTTTTGGATATTTCGTCTATAAAAATAGGAGTTTGGTAGAATAATGTGTAAATTACAGACATGCTTAACCAGCTTGTCAAAAAAGAACAATGGCGTGATTTCGCCCTTGTTTTATTCGCCTTGTCCCTGATTCTATTATCAGTCCTTCCCTCCTCGGCCCAGTTCCACGCAGAACGGTCCATTGACCCCAGTGAAACCGTACTTGAATATGGCAGTTACAGGTTGTCAGTCTCCTCGAATGGGACCCCTGACGCTTGTGATGTTGTCCTCTTTGGGTACCACAGCCGCCGCCCGGGAAGGTGGTCACAACTCAGCGACACGGTACTCCGTGTAGTTCCTCACCGCAGGCACACATTGATTGGAAACAAGCCAGGCTGCATGTTTCATACCGAGACATTTTTTCCCGACTTGCTGCACGAGCCCAACATCAAAGTGAACCTCAGACCCCTCGAAGTGGGGCAACGGACCGACATACTCGGCATTCACTTTTTGGGAAATCAGAACCGCCTTCACCCCAAGTCGCAAGGCGTCGCTGAAGAGCTTCTAAAATGGATGGAAGAAAACCCCACGGTCAATTTGGACATCATAGGTCACGTGAATGGCGCTCACGGACACCGGTCCAGAAGCTTCTACCGCAAAGCCAGTGTAAAGCGGGCATCCGTCATGATCCACTGGCTCGAAGACCACGGAATCGAGCCCTCGAGACTGACAGCCAAGGGAGGCGGTGCAGACGCCCTGCTCTTCCCAGACCCGATATATGCTTGGCAACACGAAGCCAACAGAAGGGTCGAAATAGAGGTCACCGAATACTGACCTTCACCACCCTTGTGCGCACCATGCGCTCAAGACGTACTTTCGCAGGGCAATGCCTACAGCTCCCTGCTTTCCCGCGATGATGGCTTTTAAGAGTCCCCTTCGTTTCACCACCGCCCTCTTCTTTACCCTTGTCACCGTGACCAGCATGGCCCAGACTTCGAGCTGGACCCTGGACCGCGCTGTCTCTCATGCACAACAGAACAACCTGTTGATCAGGCAAGGGACCATTGGCATGGAACTCAATGACGTCGATGTAGATGAGGCCAAGGCCGCCTTCCTGCCTTCGCTCAATGGAAGCGCCTCTCACGGCTACAATTGGGGCCAGACCATCGACCCTTTTACCAACTCGTTTGCCACTTCTCGCATCCGGTCCAACAGCGTGGGCATCGGCACAGGAGTCACGCTCTACAATGGAATGTCCAACCACCTGCGGCTGGATCAAGCTGAAGAACGCCGCATTGCTGCGGGGTTTGACCTCGACAAAACCCGCAATGACATTGCATTGCAAGTGGCCAGCGCCTTTCTCTCGTTGATGTTTGCGGAAGACGCGTTGGAGATCGCCGACCTCAATGTGCAGACTACGGAGATCCAGGTAACACGCATTCGCGCTTTCGTAGACGCTGGCGCCGCCCCCGAAGCTGACCTGCTCGACCTACAGGCCCAGCTCGCCTCAGATCAAAGCGCACGGATTTCATCCGAAGGAGAGGTTGCCCTTGCCAAGTTGCAATTGGCACAGACCATGCGGCTGAGTCCAACAGATGCCGAAAAACTCAGCATCGTTCGTCCCGACCTCAGCAGTGTGGGTACAGTTCATGTCCTCCCGTCCATCGACAACATTCTAGAAACAGCCCTCACCAACTTCCCTGAAGTTAAGGCTGGAGAATCCCGCGTGCGCCAGCAACACATCAATAAAGACCTGGCCAAGACTGTAGGCTTGCCCCGGCTTAGTACCAGCTGGAGCTACGGATCGGGTTTCTCAGGTGCAGCCCAAGAACCCATAGGCGACCCCACCCTTGAAGTGTTCACCATTGGAGTCACAGAGAATTCATTGGAACCCGTGCTTTCCAGCGCCTTGTCTTACAACGAATTCCGGACGCGGCCATTCACGGATCAGATTACCCAGAACGTCAACCAGAGTCTTTTCTTTAGCCTTTCCGTACCCATTTTCAATGGTTGGTCCGTGCGCAATGGAATCCGCCGCAGCCAGGTCGGCATTGAGCAAGCCAAACTGCAATTGGAGCAAACCCAACAAGGACTCCAACAGTCTGTAGAACGCGCCCACCGCGATGCGCGCAACGCCATTGAAACCCTCGGCGCTGCCGCCCGGTCTGAAACCGCAGCCAAACTCGCATTTGACAATGCACAGCTGCGCTTCGAACAAGGCGCCTCCACCCAAGTTGAATATACCCAAGCGCGCAACCGCTATGACTCAGCCAGACTAACGGCATTGCGCTCCAGTTACGACCTGGTGTTCCGGATCGCGATTCTCGACTTTTATGCAGGCAGGGGCTTGCGCTTCGATATTTTCTAAGGGATGAAGAAACGCACTTACTACATCATAGGCGGGATCGTCCTTGTGGTGATTGTGCTCGCTGCCGTTGTCGGTGGAGGGCCTCAAATGCCGGCGGTTGATACCGACGCCATTGGGCGCCACCGCATCGTAGAAACCGTCATCGCCTCAGGGCGCATACAGCCCGAAGTCGAAGTCAAGGTCTCCGCAGAAGTCAGTGGTCAGCTCATAGAACTTCCCGTGCGTGAAGGCGACCGTGTGGCCACTGGAGACTTGATCGCCCGGATCAACCCCGACATCTACGAAAGCCGCCTGAGTCAGGCCAAAGCTGCGTTGGACAATGCCCGTGCAAACTTGGCCACTTCCGAGGCCCGGCTTACCCAATCTCGGGCTGCATTTACAGCTGCAGAACTGGCCTACAAACGCAACTCAGACCTGCGCGAAAAAGGCGTACTCAGTCAAGCGGATTTTGAGCAAGCAGAGGTGAGCTTCAAGAGTTCAGAAGCCGATCTTGAAGCCTCACAGCAAGGGGTGCGGTCTGCCGGCTTCACCATCCGCAGCGCAGAAGCGACCGTCAACGAGGCCGAGGACAACCTACGCCGAACCGTTCTGCGCGCCACCCAAGCTGGCACCGTGACAGCGCTCGTCAAGGAAGAAGGTGAAGGGGTTCAAGGCATTGGCTCCTTCCAAGGGGAGGTGATCATGAAGATTTCTGAATTGGGCGCCATGGAGGTCGACGTCGAAGTCAACGAATCAGACATCGTCAAGGTCGCCCTGGGCGATACGGCCCGCATCGAAGTGGACGCGTACACCGAGCGCAACTTCTATGGAATGGTCACTGAAATTGGCAATACTGCACTCAACGCTACCGGCGCTGCGCGGCTCAGCTTAGAGAGCGTGACCAATTTCAGCGTTAAAATCCGCATCCTTCCCGACAGCTATTGCGAATTACGCGCTGGTCGAGACAGCAGCTGGACGCCGTTTCGTCCCGGCATGTCTGCCACCGTGGAAATCGAAACAGAGGTCAAACCCAGTGTGCTCGCCGTGCCCATCAAAGCGGTCACCACGCGGGCAGACACTTCCTCAGCAGTAGGCGCTCCATCGGCATTGTGCATTTTCCTGCTCGAAGAAGGCAAGGCCGTGCAACACAACATTGAAACCGGCATCCAAGACAACAACGTCATCGAGCTTCTCACGGAATTGCCAGTGGGAGCAACGGTCATCACTGGGCCTTATGATTTACTGAGCCGAAAGCTCAAAGACGGAGACGGTGTCCAGACCAAGGGAGACCATACTGAAGGGGCGCCCCAAAGCGGAGTCTCCATCTCCTTTTCTGCGCAGTAAGGCCATGATTCTCTTGCTCGAGACCTCCACGCTCAATTGTTCGGTGGCACTCGGTCAACCAGACGGCACCCACATCAAGACCCGTGAAGTCTCTGATGGCCAATACCTGCATGCCGAAAAACTGCACGTCATCATCGACGAATTGCTCCGGGAAGAAGGAGCTCAACCCCGCGATCTATCGGCAGTAGCGGTCGGCAAAGGACCCGGCTCATTCACAGGTTTACGGATTGGGACATCAGCGGCCAAAGGGATGTGCACAGCCCTTCAGATCCCCCTTCTGGCACCCTGTCCATTGAGAGGCCTGCAGCGCCAAGGCGCCGTGCAACATCCGCAGTTTGCCGATCACCCCACCCGCATCATACCCGCCATCGATGCAAGGCGCTTGGAAATCTATACCCTCTCAGCGGATGGTCAGCCCACCGCCACCATTGTAGACGACTCGTTCAGAACCGAACTCGGAGCTGGCCCCGCCTTGCTCGTGGGGGATGGTGCCGAGAAATGCAAGGAAGTCCTTTCGGGCCAAGACACGGAATGGCAATTCTTGCAGACCTTTCCAACAGCCGCTGACTTGCTGCCCGAAGCCGCAGAATTGCTCGCCGCAGGCCGCACCGAAAATGTAGCGGACTTTGAGCCGTTCTATCTCAAAGATTTCGTCCCTGGCAGACCCAAAGACCCCCTCGGCCTGCGTTCCAAAACCTCTTGAAGCATGCGTTTAACCTGGACCATCCTGCTGCTGGCATGTCTGCCCATGAGCAGTTGTCGCGACACCCCCGGTGTCATTCCCTACGTGGACGTCAACATTGACCTCAATTTGGGCCTACCCGCTTACAACAGCTTGAATTTCCCAGGAAACTGGCTCTACATATCGGGCGGAAGCAGAGGACTCATAGTATACCGCTATACGCTCGACGAATTTGTGGTGCTCGACCGCCACGCCACCTTTGATGTTGGAGCAGGATGCCAATGCACCCTGTCTCAAGATGGCTACACCATCCTAGACCCTTGCAGCGATTCACAGTGGTACATCTTTGACGGCTCCATCATCCAAGGCCCGACCACGGCACCTTTGGAACGCTACACCACAACCTGGATTCCTCCCGTGCTGTCCATCCAAAATTGACCCAACGAAAAAGCCCCGGTAAAACCGGGGCTTTTCGTTCATCATAGGATTCCTCTCGGATCAGTAGCGGTAAGCATCTGACTTGAATGGACCATGCTGGGGCACACCGATGTAGTCGGCTTGCTCCTTGCTCAAGACTTCCAAATCCACGCCGATCTTCTCGAGGTGCAAACGTGCCACCTCTTCATCGAGGTGCTTTGGCAAGGTGTACACCTTGTTCTCGTAATTGGCCGCGTTCTTCCAGAGCTCAATCTGAGCGATGGTTTGGTTTGTGAAGCTGGCACTCATCACAAACGATGGGTGACCGGTCGCACAACCAAGGTTCACAAGTCGGCCTTCAGCCAACAAGATGATGTCCTTGCCATCAATGGTGTACATGTCTACCTGAGGCTTGATGTTGTCATGGCTCGAACCGTGGTTCTCCTTGAGCCAAGCCACGTCAATCTCATTGTCAAAGTGACCGATGTTGCAGACAATGGCTTTATCCTTCATGACCTTGAAGTGTTCTCCAGTCACGATGTCCTTGTTGCCCGTAGCCGTAACTACGATGTCCGATTCAGCACATGCGTCCACGAACTTCTTGACTTCAAAGCCTTCCATGGCGGCTTGCAAGGCGCAGATTGGATCGACTTCGCTCACGATCACGCGGCAACCAGCATGGCGCAAGCTTTCAGCTGAACCCTTGCCCACGTCACCGAATCCAGCAACACAAGCCACCTTGCCTGCCATCATGATGTCGGTGGCACGGCGAATCGCGTCCACACAGGATTCGCGGCAGCCATATTTGTTGTCAAACTTGCTCTTGGTCACGCTGTCGTTGACGTTGATCGCTGGCATCGGCAATGTGCCATTCCTCTCGCGGTCATACAAACGCAAAACACCCGTAGTCGTCTCCTCAGAGACGCCTTTGATGCCGCCTGCAAGCTCAGGATGCTGATCGAGAATGACGTTGGTGAGGTCACCTCCATCGTCCAGAATCATGTTCAACGGTTTGCGGTCTTCTCCAAAGAACAAGGTTTGCTCGATGCACCACTCATACTCTTCTTCAGTCATGCCCTTCCAAGCATAAACAGGAATGCCCGCGGCAGCAATGGCAGCTGCGGCATGGTCCTGGGTAGAGAAGATGTTGCAGCTGGACCAAGTCACATCTGCGCCGAGATCCACGAGGGTCTCAATCAACACAGCAGTCTGAATGGTCATGTGCAAGCAACCCGCTACGCGAGCTCCTGTCAAAGGCTTCTCGTCACGGTAACGGTCACGCAAGGCCATCAAGCCCGGCATTTCAGCTTCCGCAAGCTGGATTTCCTTTCGGCCCCACTCGGCCAAATTGATGTCCTTAACCTTGTAAGGCAATGCGGTGGTAGTATTGGAGACGCTCATGCGTTCTTTTTGATATTTGATGCAAAGATAGCCGCCACGTAACAGGCTGAAAAACAGGATTAACACCGGTTTGCCATCGCATCAATCTCGTTTTTTCATGCCCGAAAAGCCCCTGTCCATGACCCTTGCAGACCATGCCGCGCTCATTGGAGAACCTTGCGAAGGTCCCATTTCGGACCAACGGGCCCTTACAGACGCCCTCTTGCAGCGGTCGGGTTGGCCAAAACCATCAAAACTGCCCAACGGCAAGCCCATTGTGGAACATGGCCACTGCAGCGTGTCACATGGGGGGGGCTGGGTTTTTGCCGCACACTCCCCTGTTCCCATTGGCATCGATGTAGAGGCGGCAACTCCCAGGCTTCAAAAGGCACGCCGTCGCTTTGTCGGTCCTGCGGACCAGCCTGTTCTCGACTTTTTCGGCGACAACCTCGACACCTTGTGCCGTTTGTGGACGGCAAAAGAAGCGGCCTTTAAGGTGTTTGGCAGTGGTCTTGATTTCTTGACGGGTCTTGAATGGAAGGCCGTAAACAGCCACTCTGCGCGCGCAACGGCAACAGCTCAGGGCATGGACCTGGACATCTCATGGCAGCAGCTCTCAAGCCCAACAGCTTGGCTCGCCGTAGCCCTGAACAACGAATAAGCGCAAAAAAGGCGCAAAAAAAAAGGACGCCCCATGGGCGCCCTATCAATGTCTAGAAGCTCAGCGCCTTAACGCTCGATGCCTTTGTGGCGGCGGTCATCAGATACCGACAACTTCTTGCGTCCCTTGCGGCGGCGTGCTGAAAGAACAGCGCGACCAGCGGCCGAAGACATGCGCTCGCGGAAGCCATGCTTGTTGCGACGCTTGCGAACGGAGGGTTGAAATGTCCTTTTCATAACACAGGGGTATTCAAAATCGGGAGCGCAAAGATAGGCAACGAAACGAGAAAACCGCAGTTCCCACCACCTGTGTTCTAATGCCCCTTTTGCGCAGGGTGCAAGGTCGGACATCTTAGCTTTGGCCCTACACCGGAATTCCCCTCCACAAAGTGGCCCGACGCGCATCCAATCTTCCAGAGGATCCCAATGCACCGCCCCCTAAAAAGGGCAAGTTGAACCGGGACGGGTTTCGCCAATTCGGACGGATTGCACCCTACCTGCGCCCCCACCGCATCAAATTTGCTTTCGGCATCGTACTCATCACACTGTCAGGGGTGCTCACGCTCGTCGTCACCAGACTGTGGGGACAACTGGGTGGCGTCGGAGTGGATGCCCAAGCCGGCGGGACTGGATTTGAATTGCCTTTGCCCATCGATGCCGGTGACCTCAAGAGCATCGGCACCGCGATTTTTGCTGTGCTCATCCTGCAATCTGCACTGAGCTTCATTCGAATCTGGCTCTTTGGTGAAATCACAACGCGCATGCTCAAGGCGCTGCGCGAAGATGCCTTCGCAGGCATGATCACCCAGCCGATGGCCTTCTTTGATACCCGAAGGGTGGGCGACCTCGGAAGCCGCATCGCCGCCGACATCGAAGCCATACGGGACACCTTTACGACGGTCTTGGCAGAGCTGGTGCGCCAGACCATCATCATCGGTGGAGGCCTGCTCGCCCTGATGACCTTTAGCTGGCAGCTCACCTTGTGGATGCTGGGCTCCTTGCCCGTGGCCATTCTAGCAGCCATGTTCTTCGGAAGGTTCATTCGGACCATGTCCAAGCAGACACAACAGGCCGTGGCCGAGTCCAACACCATCGTTTCGGAGACCCTCACTGGCATTGTGAGCGTCAAGGCTTTTGCACGCGAAGCCTATGAGCTCACGCGTTACCGCCACCGTGTGGAGGCGGTCCGAGGGATTGCGCTCAAAACAGCGCTGTGGCGCGGCGCTTTCGCCAGCTTCATCATCGTGATGATTTTCGGAGCGATCACGCTGGTGCTGTTCCAAGGCGCTTCCATGCTACAGTCCGGTGAATTGAGTTCTGAGCAGTTCTTTAGCTTTCTGCTGATGACGGGGCTTGTGGCAGGCAGCATCGGTGGACTCGCCAACATCTTTGGCGACCTGCAACGCGGGTTCGGTGCCATCGAAGAGGTCATGGATCTGGTAGAGGCAGAACGAGAGGCCATTTCCCTCGACGACGAACGCGACGAGCAGACTGGCGAACAGCGTCTGTCGGTGCGCTTCGACAAAGTCGGTTTCCACTATCCCAACCGCTCCGATGTGGAGGTACTCCAGGGCATCGACTTGGAACTCCATGCGGGAGAGACGCTCGCTCTGGTGGGGGGGTCTGGCGCTGGAAAGTCGACCATTGCCACGCTGCTCACTGGATTCCGGTGGCCCACCTCGGGGCAACTCAGCATTGACGGTAAGCCGATTCAAGACCATGACTTGACTTCGCTGCGCCGCCGCATGGCCTTGGTCCCCCAAGAAGTCATCCTCTTTGGTGGCACCATCGAAGAAAACATTCGTTACGGCAGGCCCAATGCTTCGGAAAGCGATGTCAAACAGGCCGCCACTGACGCCCTCGCCCTCGACTTTATAAGAGGCTTCCCCGACGGGTTCAATACCCTGGTGGGCGAACGGGGCGTGCAATTGTCTGGCGGACAGCGCCAACGCATCGCCCTGGCGCGCGCCTTCCTGCGCGATCCCGACCTGCTCATCCTCGATGAGGCCACGAGCGCCTTGGACGCTTCCAGCGAAAAGTCCATCCAAATCGCTTTGGACCGGCTCATGAAAGGGCGCACCTCCTTGGTGATCGCCCACCGGCTGTCCACCGTACGTTCAGCCGACCGCATTGCCGTATTGGAGGCTGGACAAATCGCCGAAATCGGCACCCACGAAGACCTGATGGCTCGCAACGGCCGCTACCGCGAACTCGTCGAACACCAACTCGATAACAGAGCAAACGCCTGAGTACAGCAACTACAGTCTTTCGCATTTAGTATATTTATGGAAGCCTTACATAAGCTTTCTTCTTGCCATGATGCGTTGCCTTCAACTTGTTGTTGCCGTCCTGCTTACTATTCTCGGGACAGTTCACTCATTTGCACAATCTTCCATCACCGTAATTGCTCCAAATGGGGGTGAATCCATTGATGGCTGTACACCTTTCCTCATCGAATGGGAAGGGTCGAACACAAGCAATGAATACAGCATCGACTACTCCACAGATGGCGGTCAGACGTGGGTGTCCCTGGCCAGCTTCCTGACCAACACCACCGAGTTCGAATGGACCGCCCCCAACACATATACTAACGGCGGACTGGTCAGGGTCTATGACGCGCAATTTCCTGAAGTCTTCGATGACAGTGATGCCGCTTTCTCAATCTCAGCCCCGCTCCAACTCACCTACCCTAATGGAGGAGAGGTCCTTTTCACTGAGGAAATCGCCCAAATCGGATTCATAGCAGAAAGTTATCTGGGCCCTGTAGAGCTCCAATTGTCCACCGACAATGGACTTTCATGGAGCAGCATTGCCACCAATCAAACCGGGGGGCTGTTCGAGTGGGAGGTTACGAATACTCCCTCGACCGAGGCCATCATACGGGTCGGCACCGACTTTGATGGGTGCTTCGTCGACGAAAGCAACGCCCCCTTCACCATCGTCTCCGAGGTCGCTGTCGAGGCCCCCAACGGCGGCGAGGCCTACCAGGCAACCGTCGTCCCCCCCAGCTTCGGTGGGTACTATCTGATGAACAATGCCACCATCACCACCGATGGTGGACGCTTCTTCGACAGCGGTGGTGAAGACGCCAGCGACTCCAACGTCAACTTCACCAAGTACTTCTGGCCCGCAACGCCCAACAACGAACTCAAAGTCTCCTTCACCAGACTCTACTTGCGTTACTATGATAGCGGGAGACGTGACCGTCTCTATGTCTATGATGCCACCACAAACCAACTGCTAGCCAACTTATATGGAGCCCAATACACCGCTGATCAACTCCACCAAAACCCGCTGCAATACCAAGGAAAAGGACTAAGGTTCGAGTTTTATAATACCTCCTCTGGAGGAGGACCATCCGACTGGGATG
>Ga0206125_10001746_pt1 | contig 24546 bp, 18 predicted proteins | sample Helgoland_Spring_4_FD_148598 | JGI IMG/M metagenome (GOLD analysis project Ga0206125, IMG submission 148598) | Pelagic subsurface seawater microbial communities from Kabeltonne, Helgoland, North Sea - Helgoland_Spring_Bloom_20160331_1 | ecosystem: Environmental > Aquatic > Marine > Epipelagic ... | reverse complement strand
ACAAAGGCTTTCCTTTGGCATCATACTTATTCCCTGTTTGCTCAAAACTACCACTGATGTAATAACTCAGTTTATCCACACTCCCAGTAAAGGATTGATAAATTCCATAGCCTAAGGCATCCTTCGTTTTTGCAAGATTAGTGGTCCCCCAAATATCTGTGGTTCCTTCTAGTTTTTTTAAGGAATTAGGTGTTTTTGTAATATAATTGATAAAACCTCCATCTCCACCATTTCCAAAAATAGACGTAGCCCCTTTAATCACTTCTACTCTTTTCAAATCATTTGGATGAAAAGATTTAATTTCCAATTGACCATTTCTTAAAGGAGTCGATTGCGGAATACCATCTACCATAGTCAACAATGAACGTCCTCTCAATGTTTGTCCCCAATTAGAAAATGTTCCTGTTCCCACTGCTAAACCAGGAACTGTAGCCTCTAGAATGTCGCTAACATTAGTAGTGTTTTGAGATAATTGTGCAATATTTTTTGAATTCACCACAGTTATAGAAGCCGGAATCTCTGATAAAAACTCAGAATTTCTACTAGACGAAATAATCACTTCATCTAAACTATCAAAGGTGGGCTCTAAGTTAATATTAAGAATAACTATTTTATTATTTCCTGAATTTATTTTTCTTTCCTGTTTATTAAATCCGATGTAACTAAATTCGATAATTAAATTTTTTTTGTCTTCAATCACTAATTCATACTCTCCTCTTACATTGGTGGTAGTTCCTTTTTGCAATGTATTTATGGCGACATTAACCCCTGAAATTGGATTATTTTTATTATCCGTAACCTTCCCTTTAACAATGAAATTTTGTGAAAAGCTAAGTGTAGTAATGCATAATGCACAAAGTAATGTAATAATTTTCATTTTGTTGTTTTTATTAAGTTTAAATAAGGACAAATATAAAGACCTATTTTAAATATTTAAACAAAAAAAAAATATTTTTTATGAGTTAATTAACAATCACTAATTGCCATTGAAAACAATAGTTTTTTCATTGATTTTGCCTTTTTGAAATTAATATATCTAAATAGTAAACAACATGAATAATACACCCCTTTTTCAAAATTGTATCCTTAAGTGAAGGAAAAACACATTAAAACCAACTTGATCTTACTCCAAAAAAAAAGGGGGCTACTCATTCTCTTGAAAACTCTCAAAATACTTTACGACATCTCCATAGTGGGTGGAAGTGGAAGTGGAAGTGGAATCGGTTCCGTTCAACACAGGCTCCATTGTTGTCTTTTCAAGCCCAACGAAGCCTTATCTGTTATGCGCTGCTTTTATTATTTATTACGGATGTCTTCCGAAAGTCCAATTAGTAAACCTTCAACGCCACGAATGTAACAAAGGCGATAAATATTTTCATAATTAACAACCTCACCTACAAGTTCAGCACCTTGTTTTTCTAGTCTAGATACCAATTCGTCAATATTGTCGACTTCAAACATTGCCCTCAAGTAACCAAGAGAGTTAACAGCTGAAGTTCTGTGGTCTGATATTGTAGATGGTACAAGAAACCTTGAAAGTTCAAGCCGGCTGTGTCCGTCAGGTGTAACCATCATAGCAATCTCTACAGACTGATTTCCAAGTCCCGTTACTTTTCCTGCCCATTCACCTTCCACCATTGCTCGTCCTTCTAGTTTTAATCCTAGTTCTTCAAAAAAAGAAATGACATTATCGAGGGATTCTACTACGATGCCCACATTGTGCATTTGAAGTAATTTACTTTTTGTCATATTTTATCCTACTATTAAGTTTCTATGTAGGTTGTTTTCTTCTGATGTCTTGTTGTTAATATTGTGGAAAAAACGATCAAACTGATCACCCAATTCCAATTTTAATTGACCAGTAAAAAACATTAAACAATCCATCTAAAACACAAATCAGTTTCTTAAAAATCAACAAATTATCATTATTTTCACGAACAACACCTAATAAAATTCAGTAGTCATTTCAAATTGGAAAGAGGTGGTCAACGCCATTGGAATTTACACCATAGCGAACGAAATAGACATCAATCATTGGAGAAAAACGGAACATGAGCTTTTCCCGATTACGCAGGAACTCCACCAGCTACTCAAGGAAAATTCCGAAGACGAAAAGCAATACCGCAGGTATGTGGACGGTATGAAAAGCTCTGTTCTGACGGCTTTTTATACACCACCACAAATCATTGATACGATTTCCGCAACCTTGCGTGAAAGCGGTTTAAACATTAATAAGTTCCTTGAACCCTCCGCAGGTATCGGCTCATTTATACAATCCTTTTCAGAAAATCAAAAAGCCAGTGTTACTGCCTATGAAAAAGACTTGCTCACAGGCAAGATTTTAAATCAGCTTTATCCCGATAGCAATATCCGTATAAGTGGTTTTGAGGAAATACCCGAAAAGGAACAAAACAGCTATGATGTAATCGCCAGTAATATTCCATTTGGCGATACTTCTGTATTCGACCTTTCCTACTCCCGAAGCAGGGACAGTGCAAAAGTACAGGCAGCCCGAAGCATACACAATTACTTCTTTCTGAAAGGTGGTGATATGCTCCGTGAGGGCGGTTTGCTGGCTTACATTACTTCACAGGGCATTCTGAATAGTCCGAAGAACGAGCCGATACGCAGGGCGTTGATGCAGGATAATAATTTGGTTTCGGCTGTCCGCTTACCCAACAACCTGTTTACGGAATATGCAGGTACGGAAGTCGGCAGTGATTTGATTATCCTGCAAAAGAATACGGGAAAACAAAACTTGACCGAAGCCGAAGAACTGTTTTGCCAAAGCAGGCAAACGGAATACAACACTCCGGGCAATGCGCTCTTTCAGGACAGCACAAGGATTGTGCATACCGACCGCAAATTAGATACCGACCCTTACGGACAACCTGCACTCATCTATACTCATAAAGACGGTGTTAACGGAATTGCCCAAGACCTCAAACAAATGCTTACGGATGATTTTGGTAAGCACCTGAATTTGAATTTATACAAAGGCGAACGGAACGATGAGCCTGCATTACAAATTCCTGTTACACCAACACCAACGGTTACACCTCCGGTTATCGAACCTGTAACCATTCAGCCGGAAATACAATCTTTATCTGTTCCTATAATCAATCGGGAAAGTCCGCAGGAATTAAAGCAACTAAGCATTTTCGACTTGTTTGAAAATGTGGACGAGCCTGTAATGGTTGCTGCTCCATCCAAAAAAACGACACAAGTTAAAAGGCAAAGCACCAACAAAAGAAGAGGTGCAATAGGTCGCCAACCTGACCTGTTCAGCAGTGCGATGCAGCAACCTTATACGCCTCCGATTACCAATAGAACTGCCAACGGAAGCCCATCTACCAATGGCAAAAAACAGGAAGCTATCGGCGACCTGTTTTCACAAATAAACGGGAATGGCCAAGCTGATAAGCCAGCCGTTCCCAATACCATTCCCGAACCTGCTCCTTATAGTGGCGAACTGCAATCGTACCACCGTAACGATTGTCTTGTTGTGGATAATGGTTGGGTCGGTCATCTGCAAGATGTAGATACATCAGACGGTACGGCAGTTTTCCACCCTTTGCAGTTACCGACCTTACAGAAAGCAAGAGCCGAAGCGTACATTGCTGTACGTGATGTTTACCAAGACCTTTACAATAAAGAGGCAAAGTTTCAGACCGAATACAAGGAAGAAAGGGAAACCCTTAACCGCCTTTACGATGCCTTTGTCAAAAGGTACGGAAACCTTAACAGTGCCGATAATATCAAGCTCATCAAAGCGGATAGTTCCGGCAAGGAAATCCCTTATTTGGAGCGTGTTGTTGGTGGCGTGGTACACAAAGCGGATATATTCAGCCGTCCGGTAAGTTTTTCAACGCTAACCATAGCAACCGACAATCCCGATGAAGCGTTGGCTGCTTCGCTGAACAAATACGGAAGCGTGGATTTGGACTATATGTCCGAAATCAGCGGTATTACCGATGATGCTTTGAAAGAAGCCTTACACGGTCGCATTTACTACAATCCTTTGCAAAAGGAATATGAAATATCCGAACGCTGGATTGCAGGAAACGTAGTAGAGAAAGCCCAAGAGGTACTGAACTACATTGAAAACAATCCCAATGATACTGAAGCCAAAACAAGCCTTACCGTTTTGGAAGAAGCCCGACCAAGACGAATTGAGTTTGAGGAACTCGATTTTAATTTGGGCGAACGCTGGATACCCACTGGCATTTATGCCCGCTTTGCTTCACATCTTTTTGATACGGACGTACTCGTTCATTACTCTGAAAGCTCCGATGACTTTTCAGTAAAGTGCGACCGTAAGAATTTGCATATATGGGAAAAATACGCTGTCAAAGCTGAAAGCAGAACGTTTGACGGGATTGCCCTGCTCAAACACGCATTGGTTAATACCACGCCGGATATTACCAAAAAAGTAATGGTTGGCGACCAAGAGGTCAAGGTGCGGGATATGGAAGCCATACAAATGGCGAATACCAAGATTGACGAAATCCGTACCGCCTTTACCGAATGGCTCCACGCCCAAAATGATGAGTTTAAAAGCAGGCTGACCGACCAATACAACGATACTTTTAACTGCTTCGTCCGACCGAACTATGACGGAACGCATCAGGACTTTCCGGGCTTAGACCGTAAGGCATTGGGCATTGAAGACCTGTATTCAAGCCAAAAGGACACGGTTTGGATGATAAAGCTGAACAACGGTGCTATCTGCGACCACGAAGTAGGTGCAGGAAAAACGTTGGTTATGTGTACGGCAGCACAGGAAATGAAGCGTTTGGGACTGGCACACAAACCGATGATTATCGGTCTGAAAAGCAACGTTCACGAAATTGCCGAAGCCTACCGCACCGCTTACCCACACGCTAAAATCCTGTTTCCGGGCAAAGAAGATTTTACGCCCCAAAAACGCCTGCGGATATTCGGCGATATTAAAAACAACGATTGGGATTGTGTAATCCTCACACACGACCAATTTGGTATGATACCGCAGTCGCCCGAAATTCAAAAGAAAATACTCGAAATCGAATTGGACAGCGTAGAGCGTAACCTCGATGCCCTGCAATCGCAAGGCAAGGAAGTTACAAGGGGAATGCTTGCCGGAGTAATCAAGCGGAAAGAGAACCTCGAAGTGAAGCTCAAAACCCTGCAACACGATATTGAAAACCGCAAAGATGATGTGGTTGACTTTAAGATGATGGGCATAGACCATTTGTTTGTGGACGAAAGTCACCAGTTCAAAAATCTAATGTTCAACACAAGACATACACGGGTTGCGGGATTGGGCAATGTGGACGGTAGCCAAAAGGCATTGAACCTGCTCTTTGCTATCCGTACCATTCAGGAACGCATCAATGCGGATATGGGAGCAACTTTCCTTTCCGGAACTACGATCAGTAATTCTTTGACTGAACTGTACCTGCTGTTCAAATACCTGCGACCACGGGCATTAGAAAAACAAGGCATTCATTCTTTTGATGCGTGGGCGGCTATCTATGCAAGGAAAACGACTGATTATGAATTTTCGGTTGCCAACAACATCGTAGCAAAAGAACGTTTTCGATATTTTATTAAAGTGCCGGAGTTGGCGCAATTTTACTCGGAAATCACGGATTACCGAACGGCTAGGGATATAGGCATTGACCGCCCTAACAAGAATGAGGTATTATATAACATACCACCTACACCCGATCAGGAAGTGTTTATACAAAATTTGATGGAATTTGCTAAATCTGGAAATGCTACTTTGTTGGGAAGAGAAGCTTTATCTCCATCTGAAGAAAAAGCAAAAATGCTCATCGCTACTGATTATGCTCGTAAAATGTCTTTAGATATGCGGATGGTAAGCGGTGCGTATGATGACCACCCCGACAACAAGGCTTCGCATTGTGCAGCAAACATTGCTAAGTATTACAGCCAATACAATGCACAGAAAGGAACACAGTTTGTTTTCTCTGATTTGGGAACTTACAAGCCGGGCGACTGGAATGTTTACTCCGAAATCAAACGTAAGCTCGTAGAAGACCATGGCATACCTTCACACGAAATTAGGTTTATACAGGAAGCGAAAAATGATAAGCAACGCAAGGAACTTATCAAAGGAATGAACGAGGGAAAAATTCGCATAATATTCGGTTCTACAAGTATGTTAGGAACTGGTGTGAATGCACAAAAAAGAGCCGTTGCCGTCCATCATCTGGATACGCCGTGGCGACCAAGCGACCTTGCCCAAAGGGACGGTCGGGCAGTCCGAAAAGGCAATGAGATTGCCAAGTTCTTTGCGGACAATAAAGTAGATGTGATTATCTATGCCGTTGAAAAATCATTGGATAGCTACAAGTTTAATCTGCTTTACAATAAGCAACTTTTCATTGACCAATTAAAAAATAATAATCTCGGCAAACGAACCATTGACGAGGGCAGTATGGACGAAAAATCTGGAATGAATTTCTCGGAATATGTAGCGATACTCTCAGGAAATACCGACCTATTGGATAAAGCCAAATTAGAAAAACAGATTGCAGGATTGGAAAGCGAAAAACAGGCATTCAACCGTTCAAAGTATAGTGCGAAGTACAAATTGGAAGATTATACGGCTGAACTTGCTAAAACCCAATCTCGCTTTGACCGTATGAGCCTTGACTGGCACAACCTGCAAGGGCGTGTCCAAAAACGTCCGGACGGTACAACCTCAAATCCTATACAGTTGGAGGGTTTACCACCCAATGCGGATATTAAACAAATCGGCACAAAGCTCAATCAGCTTGTAGACAAGGCGCGAACTGGAGGTCAGTATGAAGAAATAGGTAGCTTGTATGGTTTTACACTGTTGGTAAAAACTGAAATTTCGGAAAAAGAGGGTGTGGATATTCGGGTAAACCGATTTTTGGTACAGGGTGAGGGAAACATAAAATATACTTACAATAATGGTGTCATTGCTAAAGATGAAAAGCTGGCTGCTATGAATTTTCTTAATGCACTGGAAAAATTACCGAGTTATATTGAACAGGAAAAAAAGAAAATTACAGAAATACAAAAAGACCTGCCTGTTCTTAAGGAGGTGATAAACGGAACTTGGTCTAAAGAAAACCGATTAAGTGAACTCAAAACAGAACTGGCTGCAGTTGAACGAAAGATACAGTTGTCAATCATACCGGACCATAAAGAAGAACCAGCAGAACAAACCGAAAAACAGAAGCAAACTATAAAAATTTCAAAAGAGAATGAACAAACAAAAGCTATTACAATTCATCTATCAAGAGGAATTTAATAAGAAAGTTTATTTTACTTCATCCTCTTCATCCATTTTTTTGATCAAAGTATCACGCATACTATCAAGAAATTTTGTCCTGTTCACTTTTCGTGATTTAAGCTCCATAAATGTATGATAGAAATCCCCCAAATCAATATTAAAGGTACATTCGAATGTTTTAGCAATCAGTTTTAAATCGGCATTACCATTATCAAATACTCCTTGTGAATATAGGCCGTAAACCAATTCGGTTAAAGCAGTTTTACTTCCAGTCCAATTTAATGAAGAATAATCAAATACTTTTTTCTGATTTTTATTATTCAGTTGGTCTTCGAGATATACTTGTATCAAATCATTGGCAATTATTTTAGCTACTTTATAGTCGTGTGAAGTTGTAAAATTGTGATCAGTTTCAAAATAGTAAGTATCTATGCTTAATCTCACATCATAACCACCTCTTACAAAATACCTCTCATCAAGATAGATGCTATTGGTTCTATAATACTTATAAAATTCGAGGTTGTTATCAAAAAATCTTTTTAGTTTTGCTAATTCATTGTCAATATACTTCTTTATTGTTTTCCCATTTCCATAAGGCTTTTTGGTTTCTATCTTATAAATAGCATTGTAATAAATTAATTTGGACAGAATAACAGGTTTCAACTTTTTAAAGAAGTAGATTTCTTCTTGTTTATTTTTAAAACCTCGTTTTAATACAAATTCTTTTAACTTTGATAAGCAATCTACTATAAGCACAATAACTTCCTGTGGCAGTAAGATTGGGTCATCTACTTCCAATGTCAACTCCTTGATTTTTTCTTCGAGTTTCTGTACGCATTCATTATAGTATTTTTCCATAGATTTTAGTTTAAGATTAAAATCGTAATGGGTAAGAACCCCGATATAATTTTAGCTATGTGGTTTTCATTGCAAAAAGATTTATGGTGTTAGGAATTTGTTTTTAAATAATCAACAAGAGCTTGTACCGCAGTTACTTTTAAATGTGTTCTGTTGGTTCCATATTTTTCTGACACACCTTGTTCAGTGATATAGGCAACCTTATATGTTTTTTGTTTTTTTAAATGTTCGTTCTCGTAGTAGATTTCCTCAATACGATAGCCATACGGATTTTCAATGTGGAATTTGATCTGTAATCCTAAATATCGTTTACAGTAACCGCCCATTTGTTTCATAGGATTAGCTGAAAAAGTACGTTCAAAGTTTTCTTCCAACATATCAATGATCTCTTGTCCCGTCATATCAACGGTAGAAATGATTGGGTTCATAGGAACCATACTGTACAAATCCCACATCGTAATATTTCCTTTATCAATAGGCGCACCGTAACGCCATCCGTTAGAAAATGCTATGTTTACACCAGCAGCCTTGCTAATTGCTTTTAATAACAGATTATCCATAGATGATGAGAAAGCATCATACCGATGTAATATGGTATTCGTTCTCCCAACAACATCTTCTTGCAAGTTTCTGTATGAAGCCATAATGTCATTTACAATATGCTCTACTGGTTTATGGCTCGCAACATCTTCGTTCACTTCTATAAGCTTGTATTGATAATTTATAATTTTATTATCTACGATGGAAAGTTTAAGATGTCCCACAAAAGAGCCGTGGCAACCACACTGTATTATTATGGTATCTTTTACTTTTACAGGTTCATATATTCTGTTGTGGGTGTGCGCACTTAAACATATATCAATTCCTGTTGTACTTTTAAGTAATTCAATATCCTGCGGGTAGCCATTGTGCGAAAGTAATATGACCAAACTTGCTCCCAATCCCTTTACTTCTTTTACATAACCGTTTATTTCATCCATTCCGTCAGTTACATAAATTCCTTGTTTGAACTTAGCAGGCATCGTCTTATCGATAATATTGGCACAAATACCGATTACAGCAATTTTTTGATTACCTACCTCAATAAATGAATACGGTTTCAGCAGTAGGGTACCGTCATCCTTATAAACATTGACACCTAATACGGGATAATTAAGTAGTTTATCTAATGCTAAAAGATGTTCCGGCCTATAGGCAAAATCCCAATGTCCCACCATTGCACTAAAACTAAGTTTGTTTAAAATTGGAATTAGTACTTCGCCTCTGGAAGCCACTACGGGTAAGGTCCCGTGAAAGGTATCGCCTCCGTCAAAAAACAAGGTGTGTTCATTCTCTTTTCTTATCTTCTCGAAAACAGAGGCGATTTTTGCATAGCCTCCTGCTGTTTTAATAAATTCCCCGTCCTTACCATAAAATAGTTCTGGGTGTGGTTCAAGATAACCGTGTACATCATTTATAAATCCTATTGATAATTCCATTATATATAATTTAAAGTTTTAAAGCATTTTTGATTATGGATGAACAATTGCCCAGCCTTCGTATTGCCTTAATATAATTTCTCCATTACCGCTAGGGACGTAGTTCACAAAATCAAACAATTCGTTCTTGTCAATTTTTCGTTCTTCCATTGTTTTAGAACACTGGACAAATAAAACGCCCTTATCTTTGAGTGCAACCAATAATTTTTGGTAGCTGTTAGCTTTTTTATACATTTCCACACCGTCAGAAAACGCAAGGACTTCTATCTGTAATTTACCTTTCAACCGTGGGTCACTTAGTACATTATTGATGTTGCGAAGGATCCCCTTTATTTTTTTATCCTCTGCTTCGTTCAAGATATAAAGCGCATTGTAATGCTTTTTGTATGCTTTTGCAGGCTCAAAAGTGCTATCTGTTTTTTGTTGCGCAAAAACGCTAATGGACGTAAAACATAGTACGGCTATTAGCAAAGCTTGTAGTTTTTTCATTTTATTGTTTTTATTGTTCATTTATTAATTCTTCTATTTCCTTTACAAATTTTTCAGATGCGTAATTGGCAAATCCGGTATGATGAAGCCTGACTTTACCTTTCTTATCCAATACTACGGTTGTTGGTAATGAACCGGAAAACACTTCCGTTGGAACATTACCGCTGGACTGATACATTGGAACTGAAAAATTTTCTTTTTCCAGATATGCCCTTCCCGCAGCCGGGTCATTGTCCTCGTTGAGGGTTAGAAAGAAAATGCCAGGGTTATCCTTAAATTGGGTATACAGAGTTTCAATAGATGGAAATTCAGCCCGACAGGGTGGACACCAAGATGCCCAAAAATTGATAAACACTACTTTTCCTCTTAATGATGAGGTATTTTGTATGCTCCCTTTTCCGTCCGTAAAAGTAAAATCAGTATTTGTAAGGCTTACTGTATCCGCATCCTTTTTGTCTATACTCGCGTTAAAAATTCCTGTTGACATTAGTTGGCGCAGCACAAATGATTTTGCATCGGGGCTGATAAGCAATATCCCGACGGCAATTACCATAAATATGGTAAATGCATTTTTCTTAATGTACTGTAGCTTTTTCTGTGGTGGTTTCTTATTAGAAACTTCTTTATTGTTAGTCATAATTCATTCTTTTATCAATTAGTTACTATCTACAAGTTCATTCACAACTTTGATGATCTCGGGACTTGTATAATCCCTACCACCTTCGATACGGGCAATCATATCTCCGCTTTTGTCTAGTATGACCGTAGTTGGAATTGAACTGCCTAAATATTCAGAAGGTATATTGCTGGCTGGAACATATACAGGCAAATCATACTTATTCTTCTCCATAAATGCAGTGGATTTTTCCATCTTGTTGTCTACATCTACCATCAGGAATACGATGTCGTTATTGCCTTTGTACTTTGCTTTTAGTTCGTTAATGGTAGGCATTTCCTGAATGCAGGGCGGACACCAAGTTGCCCAAAAGTTGATAAATACTACCTTACCTTTTAATGAACTTAACGATACGGTTTTTCCATCTTTATCAGTAAAGGAAAGGCTGGCAGTTGTTGAGACCTGTGCTTCCGTTGTCCCAACTCCTGTCGTCGTCGAATGCTCGCTCTCTACCTTATTTTCTTTCTTCTTATCCGTATTCCCGCAAGCAGCCAGCGATATAGCTGTGATTATGAAAAGACCAGAACGAATTGCCAAATTTTTAAATTGCATTTTCATACTAAATGATTTTAATTACTTATTCTATAAATTTTTACTCTTGTATTTGTTAATTGCAGATTGAATAAAACCGTAATAGCTTTTCTGATTGTAATCTGCTCCAGTAGGTTTGATCAGTATTTCCTCGTTAGATGGGTCTAAAAGTACATAGTGAGGTTGCGAATTGGAGTTAAACTTACTCGCCTGAAAATCGCTCCATTTATTTCCTATGGTACGTATATTTTTGCCACTAAATGATGATACAAATTGTTCTGCCTGTGGTAATTCTGTTTTATCGTCCACATAAAGTTGGATGATGATAAGTTCTTCGTTCAATAGCTTGTGTACGTCTTTATCAGACCACACGGATGCTTCCATCTTACGGCAATTAACACAGGCATGCCCTGTGAAATCGAGCATGACAGGTTTGCCCACTTTCTTTCCATATTCTATTCCCTCCTCATAGTCAAAAAAGACATTAAGGTTTAAGGGTGCGTGGAATATATCCGAATATTTGCGGGCTTTGCTATCGACGACATTATTTGTCTCTGTCCTACCAAATGAAGAAGTATACAGGTCAAAATCTTGTGTTGTCTGTGGTGGTAAAAATGCCGAAATGGATTTTAAAGGTGCTCCCCACAATCCAGGAACCATATACAGGGTAAACGATAGTACAAGTATTGACAGTACCATTCTCGGCAGGCTCAATGTATCCATTGGACTATCATTCGGAAACCGAATTTTTCCTAATAAATAGAAACCTAAATATCCGAAGATTATGATCCAAAGTGCTAAAAAGACTTCTCTGTCGAACCAATTCCAATGATATGCCAGATCCACATTGCTCAAAAACTTCAAAGCAAGAGCTAATTCTAAAAATCCGAGTGTGATTTTTACGCTATTCAGCCAACCTCCCGAAGATGGAAGGCTTTTTAAAAGGCTTGGGAACATTGCAAAAAGCGTGAACGGTATTGCTAATGCCAATGCAAAGCCGAGCATCCCAATGGCGGGACCTAAAAGTTCCCCCATTGTTGCAGCCTGTACCAGCAACGTTCCGATAATTGGACCAGTACAGGAAAAGGACACTACGGCTAATGTTGCTGCCATAAAGAAAAGCCCTAGCAAACCTCCTCGATCAGCTTTACGGTCTAACTTGTTCGCTAGCGAGGCAGGCAATGTAAGCTCAAATGCACCGAAAAAGGAAAAGGCAAATACAACTAAAAGAGCGAAGAAAGCAAAATTAAAAATCCCGTTTGTAGATAGACTGTTGAGTGCATCCGCACCGAAAATTAGCGTAATGAAAATACCCAATAGAACGTAAATGAGTATGATAGACAATCCATATATCATTGCTTGGATTACCGCCCTGCGTTTCGTATGACCGCTTTTGGTAAAGAAACTTACCGTTAAGGGCAGCATCGGAAAAATGCAGGGCATCAACAATGCTGCAAAGCCGCCGATAAAACCCGCAATAAAGATTGCCCAAAGGGAACTTTTATCGGTTGTAGCTTCATTCTTTTGCAATGTTACCCCGTTTTCATTAGTTAGCAAAGTTTCTGGCTCTTTGGATGTTGCAATACTTTCCTTCTGAACGGGCTGCTGCTCGGTTATTTCTGTAAACTCCACATCATCATGCGATACGAGGCTGTCTGTCTGCGCATTTGCAGTAACAGCCACCAAACCAAAGATGAATAGTACCGTTAATATTTTTGATATTAATCTCATATTAAATTCTTTATTTTATGGGAATGCTGAACGCCACTTCTTCAGGCGGTAAGCATTGCTTATCGTTACAAACCATATAGGTAAGCGTACCTTTTACCGTAGGCGCATTGCTTGTTAATTTTACCTTTTGCTGGAAAACCACTAATTTTTCATAATAACCCACTTCCATATCAAAAGTCGTGTCGTGTTTGACAATTGGTTTAGCCGCCTGAACCTTTCCGCTTAACTGATAAGCTTTTGACGAATGGAAAGAAAAACTTGTAGGCTGTGGACCGTTTTTAGGAACCGTTTGCGAATAGATATGCCAGCCATCGTTTATTGTTGCCTTAAAGAACAATACAGCTTCTTTATCACTAACGCGTTTAGAAGCATACGACCACTTCACAGGCTTTAGTATTTGTCCGAAAGAGGCGACACTTGCGAATAAAAATGCCACAAAAAATATTATCTTTTTCATTGTTTTACTAATTATTTTTCTTTTAATAGTTTAGTCACTAGGTCAACCACTTCCTTTGACGAATAGTCAGCTCCGCCAACATGCCTTGCGATGATATTGTTTTGCTTATCTACGATAATAGTAGTAGGGATAGAGCCTGAAAATAACTCACGGGGTATTTCGCCATCGGGAACATAAACTGGCAAATCAAATTTTTTGCTTTTCATCCACTCTTTTGATTTTTCTATTTTTCCGTCCACATCTACCATTAGAAATACGACATCTTTATTGTCCTTAAAAATCTTACGCAGTTCATTAATCGATGGCATTTCGTGAATGCAAGGCGGACACCAAGTAGCCCAAAGATTAATGAAAACGACCTTTCCTTTTAAGGATTTTAACGAAATGGTTTTACCGTTTTCGTCCTTAAACTTTAAATCTGGCGTTTCTTGAGAATTGGTTACTAATTTCTGTTCGATATTTATTTGTTGATTTGCGCTCACAGTTGCATTAATGCCATTTCGATTTATTGATGCGTATGCCCATCCCGTAATTGCTATTAATGGAAGTATGGCTATTTTTTTGATATTCATTTTCATAATACTATTTTTTTATTTTCCCTTCTTTGATTTCTTCAGATGGTTTGATAATGATTTTGTCGGCCAGAGAAAGATTACCAAAAACCTCTGTAATTGTATCTAAACGGATACCTTCCTTTACAGCAATCCGTTTTACTTCGTTGTTATTCAATGTTAGTACATACGTTCCAGATTGGGTGTTTAGAACACTCTTGCTTTGTACCCAGTTAGACACGTTTTTACGTTTTAATTTCAACTTGACCTGCGCATAATCACCTCCCTGCAATTCGCCCGATGTATTATTTACGTCAAACTCAAGTGTTAGCGAGCGATCATGTTGGTCGAGCAATCCAGATGTTCGAGATAGTTTGGCATCAAACGTCTTACCTGGCTGCGAGCTTACGGTAAAAGAAGCAGACATACCGTCATAAACAGATGATGCGTGTTTTTCCGGTAGGGATAAGGTAAGGCGGAGTTTATTACTCTGTGCCATCATAAACAAAGGTGTATTACCTCCTGTTCCGGCTAATGCCCCAACAGAAACATTCCTTTGGGTTATTATGCCATCAAACGGTGCTGTAAGGCGAAGGTACTTTTGTAACTGTGAAGAATGTGCCGTTCCCGCTTTAGAAGCATCAAAAGCAGACTTGGCACTTTCCATCGCACTTTTAGCTCTGTCAAGTTCGATATCCGCAACCGCTCCCGTTGTTTTGGAAGCCGTTACCAATCTGTCATAAGCCTGTTTTGCATACAGGTAATCACTATAAACCTTTTGCTCTGTAGATTTATCAGAAAGATACTGTTGTTGCATTTCAGGAGCTTCGAGTACGGCTAAAAGCTGACCTTTGCGAACTCGATCGCCTCGGTCAACATACATTTGTTTTACAAATCCTGTAACCTTTGCATAGACCGCTACCTGCTCGAAAGGTTTGAGTTCTGCTGGAACGGCTATTTCGTACTCGGGATTGATGACCTGTAGAGGAGCCGTTTTATAGTTTACAGGTTTTGCCTGCTTATTTTGCGTTTGTCCTTTTTCCTGCTCTTTTTGTGAACAAGCGGATAGCAACAATACCATTGATATGGTAAATGCCAGTATGGTTGTTGATTTTTTATTGATTGAAATGCTGTGATACATTGTTTTTGTTTTTAAGTTTATTATATCGTTTGTTTATCGGACTGTTCTGCATAATACCTACTATCTTCATCATCAGGGTCTAACGAAGGACTGATTATTGAAGTCCTCGACATTAGGGAAGAAAAGAAATGCGGAACTAATAACAAGATGGTTACAGTGGAAGCAATCAGCCCCCCGATAACAGCTCTTCCCAAGGGTGCTACTTGTTCGGCTCCATCGCCTAAGCCCATTGCCATTGGTAACATTCCGGCAAGCATCGCCGCTGCTGTCATCAACACTGGTCTTAACCTCGACGAAGCAGCGAGCCTTGCTGCATTAGCAGGCTTAAGTGCCAGTTTTTTTCGATAATGTTCGGCTTGATTAACCAATAATACTGCATTAGAAACCGATACACCAAGCGACATAATAATACCCATATAGGATTGCAGGTTAAGCGTACTACCTGTGAGGAATAGAATGATAAGACTACCGGCAATCACGGCAGGTAATACCGATAGAATAATAAGCGGTACTTTGAACGATTGATAAAAAGCCGACAACATAAGGAATATAGCTATAATTGCCACACCTAAACCTGCCAAAAGACTACCCAAAGTATCATCTAAAAGCTGTAGTGTACCTTCTGTCCAAACAATAGTTCCACGAGGTGGCTCTCCAGCATTTTTGATAGCTTGTTTAACTGCTCGTGAAGCTGTACCTAAATCTTTTCCGTAAAGGTTAGCCACAATGGTAACGTAACGGTTAGGCCCCTTTCTGTTTACTTGTGCAGGAGAAGTAACCCTTCGTATGGTTGCTACATCTTCAAGTACCGGGCGAAGACTTCCAGCTTTCAAGGGAAGTGACCGAAGTCTTTCTTCCGACATAATGCCCTCTGGAATTTGTACTTGTGTTTGAAAAACCAGTCCTGATTTAGGATCAATCCATAGGTTCTTATCCGTAAAGCGTGTAGATGATGTAGCCGTAACAAGGCTACGTGTAATATCCTGCATCGTCAGTCCAAATTGTCCAGCAAGGTCACGGTTTACGTCAATTTCCATTGTTGGATAGGCAATAGGTTCGGCAATACGCACATCCCTCAGATATGGAACTTTTTTTAAATTGGCTTCAATTTTTGATGCATGGGCAAAAGCACCTTTTATCTGATTGGCTCCAACTTTAACTTCAATAGGCGTCATCGCTCCTTGACCCATAATCTTTTCGGTCAGTTCCATTGGTTCGAAATTAAATGCGACTTCGGGGTACTTCTCTATAATCTTTTTACGGACTTTCTCTTTGAATTCTTCCATTGATCCATCATACACTTCTTTATTGACAGATATTTGCAGTATAGCTTCGTGAGAAGAATTACTGAAAAGGAATATCGGATTTATCGGAGACCCTGCGGGGTGCATACCTACAAATGCAGAGGTAATATTTAAACCGTTGTCAGGCAGTTCTGCTTTGATATCTCCTGTAATATCTTTAACAATCTGTTCTGTTTTTTCTATTCTGCTTCCCTGTGGAGCCTGTATGCGTATCTGAAAATCTCCATTATTGGAAACTGGCATTACATCAGTGCCAACAACTGTTAATAAAACGCCAGCAATTACACTCGCTACCAGCACATACACAACAAAAAGTGGGATAGCCTTGGTTGACCATTTACGCATCCTGTAAGAATAGTTTACCCGGAATTTTTCAAAAAAAGCTCGCTTTCTTGGAGTATTGGCTGCTGTGTTGTGCTTGTTCTTCATCATCCAGTTGGCCAGTATCGGTACAAAGGTCTGTGAAGCCAAAAAGGATGCAATCATTGCAAAGGCAACCGCCATCGACAGAGGCATAAACATATCTCTAGGAATGCCTGTCATAATGAAAGCAGGGGTCAATACAGCAAGAATACATAGTAAGATCAATAATTTCGGTATAGAAATTTCGATTAAAGCATCTATAATTGCCCGTTGCTTGGGTTTACCCATTTCCATATGTTGGTGGATATTCTCTATGGTTACTGTGGCTTCATCAACGAGAATACCGATGGAAAGAGCAAGACCACTCAATGTCATGATATTTATGGTTTGCCCTAAGAGATATAAAACAGTAACTGCTGTAAGAATGGCAATTGGAATAGTCAATACCACAATGATAGCTCCACGTGTGTCTCCCAAGAACAATAGTATGACCAATCCCGTGAAAACAGCTCCTAAAATACCTTCGTGTATAAGGTTGGAAAGGGAACGTTCGATATAATTTGATTGGTCAAATTCATAACTGACTTTTACATCTTCAGGTAATTGGTCTTTCAGCATCGGAATGGCAGCTTTTAGGTTCTCCACGGCATCCAATGTGGAGGCATCTGCTTTTTTGATAATAGGCAGGTAAACAGAACGTTTTCCGTTTATCAAAGCGTAGCCTACTGTTTGATCTGCTCCGTCCTCCACACGGGCTACATCGCCAACATATATAGTACGGTTGTCGCTTGTTTTTACAGGGGTCTTCAATAGTTCTGCAGGTCCTTTAGCGATAGAGTTTATAGGAGCCATCAAGTTTTCATCTCCTATGCGAATACTTCCAGCAGGAGATGGAAGACTATTTTTAGTGATGGCAACGGTAATATCTTCGGGGCTTAATCCATTGGCTTGCATTGCGTCAGGATCGATATTGATCACAATGGAACGTACATTTCCGCCAAAAGGAGCGGGAGAAGTAATGCCTGGGATTTGTACGAACATTGGTCTGATTTTGGTCAATGCCAATGTCTGTATTTCATTTACGGAACGCTGGTCGCTTTCAAAAACAAGGTTACCTACTGGAAGCGAACTACCGTCAAATCTTACTACCATAGGTGGAACTGCTCCGGGCGGTAGGAAACCCATTGCCCTTGACACCGATGTTGATACTTCTCCAGCAGCTTGTGCCATATCTGTTCCGGGATAAAAGGTCAGCTTCATCAGGGTTAATCCCTGTACGCTTTTGAAATCAATGTTTTTTACACCACTCACAAAAAGAAGCACCTTTTGGAACTCATTAGCCATAAACCCGTCCATATAAGCGGGTGACAGTCCACCGTAAGGCATAGCGACGTACATCGCAGGCAATTCCACTTCAGGAAATATATCTACGTTTATTTTTTTTACGGTATTATAGGAAAAGAAAGCAATTGCTAGTACGACAACCATAATCGCAATTGGTTTTCTTAACGCAAATCTTATAATGTTCATATACGATTATTTAAAGGTTGTTGAATAAAAAGTCGAAATCTGTAGTTAGCTCCGCTTCATAAGCTAGCAATCCCCAATATTCACGGGAAGCCTCGATATGGGCATTCTCTGCCTGTTCTAGCAAAATACGTATCTGTAAAAGTTCGCTTAAAGTGATTAAACCGCTTTTGTATCTTGCGAGGTACATATTGTATGCATCTTGCGACTGCTGTACAGCCAGTTTCGTTTTCTGAAGCTGCTCGTATTGCTGGACGATTTTTGCCTGAGAAGCAGATAAATCGGCTTGCATCGCTTGCTGGTACTGTGATTGAATTAGCTTCGTACTTTCGGCTTCTTTGAACAGTTGTTCACCTTTCATGCGATTAGTATGTAGGCTAGTCAAATTCCATGTAATGCCAATACCTGCCAAAAAATTATTGGTGGTATTGCTGAACCCGTCTTTCCATGCACCTGATACATTCCCGTTAGGGCTTATACTTGTTCCCCGATAAGCATAACCACCTAACAGGTTGATCGAAGGCAGAGAAGCTCTTTTTTGTGCCTCACCACTTAAAGTATAATATTCCGATTGCTTATCTAGCGCATCTAATATGGGGTGCGAAGGATTGATGGTATTTAATTTATTTAAACCATTTTCTGTGGGATTACCGAAACGGTGGATTGATGCTGTGAAATCTATGGTATCATTGCCATACAACTCCAATAGTTTAATATAAGAAGCATTTTTAAAGCCATACCATTTGTCATGCTCGCCCATTGCCTGCACATACGATGATGAAGCAAGCAAACTGTCTGCCGCAGGTCTTAGGCCTGATGCTGACAATCCCGAAGTTATTTTCCGGATGTCGTCAAGACGTTCGGCATTCTTTTGGGTCCATTGCAGCTTAGCATTATTGTAAAGAAGAATGATGTACCTTTCAGATAATGTCTTTTTCAGGTTGAGCAAATAAGCATCTTTATCACTAACCGATTTGTTATATAAAGCACCCGCAGCCTCGTTCTGCTTACGCAGCTTTCCGAAAGAGAACATTTCCCAATTCACAATAGCGGAGCCAAAGGTATTGGCTGCGGTAGAACTACCATCTAATGGTACTGGGCCATTTACGTTAAAAAAACCAGGCTGTGGGAAAAAACCACCTGCACTACCTTCGTAAGTTCCATAAGTATTTTGTGCCTGTGCGTTAATTTGGGGAAGCATATTGCCCTTAACTGCCCGTTGGTTGAATTTTGCGGCATCAATCTCCGATGTTTTTGCACTAATACCCGGATAATTTTCTTCAACTTTAGGCCACAAACTGCCTAAGGTGTGTTCCTTGTGCTGCTGCGCATATAGCGGAAAAGCAACAACAACGGCTAGCCACAACAAAGTGACCGCCATAATATGTTTTATCATATTGATGTACGATTTTTAAAAGCCGTCATGACGACTTCAGTTTATTTTTTAAAAAGGGAAAAAATAGAAATACATCCTAAATGAGACATTGTGTTCAAATTAGGAAAAGAAACTAAAGGGAGAAATGAATGAGAAGTTTTCGGTATTCTAAAAAGATAGAGATAGAATTACGAATTTTTCCACTACCACCATAAAGTGGATGTTTAGTTTCTTTTCTTTCTTGGCGGATACCAAAAAAGAAAATAGTAGTAACTGCAAGAAGAATTACTGGTAATAAATCGTGAGGACTATACGATGATTTATGATCAATTTGGCTATCGACAAAATCAATCTGAGAACATTTTTCAAATGTATTTACAGATAAATTATGGTTGCCTTTAGGTATACCTTGTTCAGTTTTTGGAGGGAAACCAGCAAGTGTTTTAATACTGGCCTTAACTGAGCAAAATGAAAGAAACATCACAAGAAATGCAGCGAATACAAAAAGGTATCGCTGAAAACTTTTTAGACTATGTGATATTTTATTATCCATCAATATGCTAAAATACTTTAATTAAACTAACAATCCAAACGAAAGCCTGTGTTTTAATATTTTTTAACATCCACTACTATTTTAATTTGACGCTTTAGATAGTTTAAATTACCTGGTTAATTCATTCTTTTGTTCTGTCCACTCGTTAATACCACCTAAATAAATACTTAGGTTTTTAATTCCGTTTCTTTTCAATATAGAGTATGCCATTGCAGCTCGTAATCCGCTTTGGCAATGAACAATAATAGGTTTATCTCTGCTGATTTTTTGAAGATTTTTTTCTAATAAAGTGAGGACAATATTTTCAACTCCCTTAATATGTCCCTTATCGTATTCGCTTTCGGTTCTCACATCTATGATTTGAACGTCTTTTTTGTTCAAGTGATTTTTCAGTCCCTCAATGTTAATGAGATCGGATTTTTCCAGTGCCACATTCATCTTATTTAAGCTGATCACGAACCCATAGATGTTGTCCATCCCGATACGCATCATCTTACGTGTCAGATCCTCCATGTAATTTTCATCAGTTACCAATACAATTTGGTGTTGATAATCTATTAAAGAACCTAGCCAAGTGGAAAATGATTTTCCGTTTTCGATATGCAGGCTGCCGGGAATTTGACCGATGGCAACCTCGTTTTTGTTGCGGGTATCAATAACTATCAATTTGTTATCTATTGCTTTTTGAAGAGAGATCGGGCTAAGTATTGGATGAATAGGAAGCTGTATTAGCAGTGGGCGTTCAACCCTGTTAAGTTGCTTCATTACGGCAAAATATTTGGGCGGTGTCGGCTGTCCGTCCAAGATGTATTGCACAAACCCCTTTTCATCATTTTTAAATTGGAATGCTTTGCTGTTCTGCTTTTCTTCCCTTAGTGTAGAATGAGGAATGGTACTTAGGCTCTTACCGCAGAATGACCCAGCCCCGTGTCCAGCCCATATCTCCAAATCACCAGGCAATTTTGAAAACTTCTGTATGGAAGCATAAAGCTGTTTTGCGCCAAGCTCCTGTGAGCCTTCTTGCCCAGCTGCTTTTTCCAGTAGGTCAGGACGACCAACATCGCCCACGAAAATAAAATCTCCCGTAATGGCTCTTTGTGGTGTTACAGGAACTTTCGTATCTCTTACCAAAAAAGTGATGCTTTCAGGTGTATGTCCGGGTGTGTGCATTACGCTAATTTCTACCTGTCCAATGAAGATTAAACTGCCTTCCTTCAATCCCGTATGTGGAAATTGATATTGCCAATCTGTTCCTCCCTCATCAGATAGTAACAACTCTGCACCTGTGGCAGCAGCCAATTCACGGGAGCCACTTAAAAAATCTGCATGGATGTGCGTTTCAGCTACTTTAATTATTTTGAGATTGTTAATTTTGGCAATTTCCAAATAGGTATCTATGTCGCGTTTAGGGTCAATAACAATAGCTTCTTTGGTACTCATATCACCGATGACAAAACTTGCCTGTGCAAGTGTCTCATCATATACACGCTCAAAAAAATAGGTTTGGGCTTGCAATTTACTTCCTTGAAAGAACAAGATTACAAATACAGCCATAATAGCCTTAAACTTTGCTTTGATTAACATAATCAACATTATTTAGAAATTCTTAACTTGCAAAGTTAGACTATCTGTTTTCCTTATACTGTAACTTTTGTTACATTAGTGGAATTGGTGTTCGGTTACTCTTTTTTTAGTTGATAAGTCAAATTTAGATAGAGATCGTTTTCATGAAGTTTTGTTGTACTAGACAAAGGTAATCTGGTAATGTGCATATAACCAATGTCAAATTTTACATTTGGCACAAGTTTGTATTCAATATTCAATCCTAAACGGTCGTGATCAAAGAAATGATGATATGTTGTACCAGAAAGATTAAAAAGCAATTCATCAAAAATACCCACCTTTAATTTTCTAGTAAAGTCGTAGCGAAAGCCAAAACGGTTTCGAAGCCTTATTATGTCTGCTTGATTGTTGTCAAATATTCGATATTCGACGGCTGACCTGTCCATTATATAAAATTTTTTCAGGATTTCATGTTGTAATTCAACTGCCGCCGAAAAACGAATTTCACTGCTCGGTATAGTAGTTTCGTCTGAATGTTGTTGGATAATCCTGTAGTGCTTAAAATAAGCAAAGGGAGATAGAGAAAATTTTACATCTTCACTATGTTGATAATGTATCCAATTCCTGTAAGCAAACATTAAGTTTTTATCAAACATATTCTCATTTTCAAAACCGTTTTGTCTCCTGTGCTGAAGTTCATTATCTATTTTGAATTTTTCGCCGGCTTGAATGCTCAAAGTACCGCGAAACCAAGTGTTGTAATGTTCTTGTGCCTGTAAAGTTTGGACAATAAATATCCATATCGCTGTTACCAGCAATCTTTTAAACCTATACATAAACGTTAATTAATGAGGTAGCTTATCTCTAAAATAACCATACACCCATGTGCCAACAATCGCAAAGAATAAAGTTATAATCATCACAGTCACTCCAGTTCCAATTTGTGCGAAAATAGGTCCAGGACACGCACCTGTAATAGCCCAGCCTAAACCAAAAATAAGTCCACCAATGATCTGACCTTTATTAAATTTCTTATCATGAAACTCTATTTTTTCGCCATAAATGGTTTTTATATTAAGTTTTTTAATCATAAAAACCGAAATTACACCAACTATAACAGCACTACCAATAACACCGTACATATGAAAAGATTGAAAACGAAACATTTCTTGTATGCGGTACCAACTGATAATTTCTGCTTTTATAAATATAATTCCGAATAATAAACCTACTATCAAGTATTTGATATTGTGATACCATTTATGTTTTAAATGGCTTTCGTTTATGCATACCGTGTCTAATGAGCGGGTTTCGAAATCTATGTTTTTATCTATATTTTTCATTTATATTGTAATTTAAAGAGAGAGAATTATTGGAAGTATAATGTTTGCCATAAATAATCCGCCAATAAAAAAGCAGCAAGTAGCAATTAGCGATGGTAATTGCAGGTTTGATAAACCAGAAATTGCATGTCCACTTGTACAACCGCCTGCATAACGAGAACCAAAACCTATCATAAAACCACCGACAACCATCATTAAAAATCCTTTTATTGTAAAGAGATTTTCCCAAGAAAAAATTTCTTGTGGCAACATTCCGTTGATATTTTTTATACCGTAGCTTGCTAATTCAGTTCTCAAATTCTCATTAATGATTATAGGGTTTGGATTGGCTAAAAAACTAAAAGCGATTACACCTCCAATTAGTATTCCAACTACAAAAAATATATTCCAAATTTCTTTTTTCCAATCATATTTAAAAAAAGAAATATTAGCTGGCAAACAAGCTGCACAAGCATGACGTAAATTGGCACTAATGCCAAAATTTTTATTTCCTAAAATTAATAATGCTGGTACTGTAAGCCCCACTAACGGACCGGCTACGTACCAAGGCCAGGGTTGTTTCAAAAATTCTAACATTTATTTTTATATATTTTCGTTAATTAATCTTTCCAATTCGTTTAAGGGGACTATGCCCGACTGACGCCAAAGCTGTTTACCATTTTTAAATAATAATAAGTGGGTACACTTCGTACTTTATGTGTTGTTGCTGCTTGAGGTTAATTGTCAACATCAATATTAATAATGCTTGCATCATCTCCTACATATTTCTTTTGAAGCTGCAGAATAAAAAATCTTGAGTTGTATCGAAAGGTGTCGTATGGCTTTCTGAAATGCAAAGGATTTTGTCGAAGCCATTTTCAAGTGTTTTGGTTAAACTTTGTTCAGAATATTGTTCGATTTCAAGACCACTGCATTTTGTTGGTCCGCTTTCGGAAAAAGTTCCAATCATCATGAAGCCAGTTACAGACATCCTTGCTATGTGCAAATATTTTTCAATTTGTTCTGTTGTTGTTAGGAAGTGAAATGCTGCTCTATCATGCCAAATATCATATTGTGTATTGGGTTGAAATTCTGTAATATCACTAACTATCCAATTTACTTTTTTAGCTTTGTCTCCTAAGCGATTTTTAGCTTTTTCAAGTGCTTTTGCTGATATATCAAGAACACTAATGTTCTCATACCCCTGATTAAGTAAATGGTCAACTAATTTGCTGTCGCCACCTCCTATATCAATAATTGTATAGTTTCACTACGTTGTTGTTCAAATCTCTCTCTTCTTTATGGAGCGTAGCGGAATAAAGAAGAGAGAGATTTAGGTTAAAATGATTCCTTGCTT
>Ga0206125_10001742_pt1 | contig 24586 bp, 12 predicted proteins | sample Helgoland_Spring_4_FD_148598 | JGI IMG/M metagenome (GOLD analysis project Ga0206125, IMG submission 148598) | Pelagic subsurface seawater microbial communities from Kabeltonne, Helgoland, North Sea - Helgoland_Spring_Bloom_20160331_1 | ecosystem: Environmental > Aquatic > Marine > Epipelagic ... | reverse complement strand
TACGAGGGGCAACTCAGCCAACTGCGTCAGGACGTCATCGATGGCGACATTGATAAAGGTCATGATCTTGACGCATTACAAGTGGCACTCTCTTCCTTTTTGCGGGGCTATCGAATCTTCCGCTTACCCTACGCCAAGCGAGTTGGAATCAAGCCGAATGAACTCGATGACCGCGTTAGCAGGATCCTGCGCACCTGGCTTGAAGCAATGAAGCAGCCGCCCAAAGGCAGCTAGGGGCGTCTGAATCCCCAAATCACCACAGACGCGTGTTGCCCTATGAGCCTCAGGCGTAATGAACTAAATCAGACCGACATCGTGACCCCTTGGATTGCGTTGATTCCCTAAACTCCCTCCTATTCCTGCCCATTTGAAGCTTAAAGAGGGCATTGCGTCAGCCTTAGTCGGTGTTGCATCATCTTCTGTGATCCCGCGTCGGGTATCACTCAGTCAGGGCACTTGAGACAGCTCATATTTCCCGCCAAGTTTCAACGCGCCTTCACCCTACTGACAATGGGGTTACCTTTCAGCTAACCTCACCTACAGACATTCAGCGGTTAACCAGATCAAAGCGCAGAGACCAAAAAGGAATACCATGACAGTTGCTAAACGAAAAATAGGATCTTCGGCGGTTCACCCCGTTGGACTCGGGTGCATGAATTTGAGTCATGCCTATGGACCAGCCCAGGCACAAAAAGACGCCGTCGATTTTTTACGCCGGGCAATCGATATTGGCTACGATTTTCTGGATACAGCAACCATTTATGGCTTGGGCAATAATGAAAAGCTGATCGGTGAGGCCCTCAAAGGACGCCGCAATGAATTTGTATTGGCTAGCAAATGCGTCATGGGTTTCAAAGATGGAAAGCGGTTACTCGACGCCAGGCCAGAGACGATCAAACGTGCTTGTGAAGCTAGCTTAGAAAGATTGCAAACCGAGGTCATAGACCTGTATTACATGCATCGCCCGGATCCAAATGTACCCATAGAGGACTCAGTTGGCGCGCTGGCTGATCTGGTTAGCGAAGGAAAAATCCGAATGATTGGTTTGTCAGAAATGTCGGCCGATACGCTTCGCTTGGCGCATGCCGTGCACCCAATCTCAGCCATGCAGTCTGAATACTCGCTCATGACAAGAAACCCAGAAATCGCGGTGCTCGATGCCTGCAGAGAACTGGGCGTGACCTTTGTGCCCTTTTCCCCCGTTGGACGGGGCTATCTGGCGGATGAACCGCTCGATCCGAATGCGTATCATGAAACCGATTTGCGGCGCACTTTCCCGCGCTTCACCGACCCACACTTCTCGGCAAACTTGGGGCTCTTGGAAAAGGCGCGGCAATATGCCGGCGACCTGGGTTGTACCATCGCCCAGCTGGCCCTTGCCTGGACCCTTGCGCAGGACAAAGGCGCCGTGCCAATTCCTGGAACGACCAACCTTCAACATCTTCAAGACAACTTTGATGCAGCAGCCATCGATCTGCCTACCGAGGTGCTGGCGCGAATCAATGAGGATTTTGCGCCGGATTTGGTTGCCGGACCACGCTACGCACCGCTCGCTCAGGCTTCGGTCACAACCGAACAATTTGACTTTGAAGGTGCATGAAACCTGGAGTGAGGACCCAGTGCCAGAGCCAACGAGGCCTGGCACTTAGTCCCGACCTACTCGTTGTCCCGTTCGTTGCAAGACACTAAGCGCCCACCATTATGAACCGTGCTGGCGGCGCATAAACCAACTGCTTAGAAGGGGATCATTTTTCCCAACCGGCGCCTGACAAGACCGCCTCTACCGCTTTGATTGATGGTTCATTAAGCGAATGATGGCCCTCGTTGATCCAATGCGATCACTGCAGACCTTGATGGTGAAGGCTTATCTTACGGAGTTGAACGACGGTCTAGAGGCAAGGAAGAAAGCAAGTTCGCAGAGATAGCCAAAGTGACTGAGTCAACTTATACCGATTCAGATGTTAGCTCAGGAAACACTTACCTATACCGAGTGTTTGCTAAGAATGAATTCGGTACAGGCATAGGATCAAATGTTGTTCCCGTTCGCTATATCAAAATTGAAGCGCCAACTGGACCGACTAAATTGACTGCTGAAGCAATAGAATCCTATGTTTCCTTAGACTGGGAAGCTGGTGATGACTTGGCAACTGGCTATACAATCGTTCGGAAGCTGGGTTCAGAAGGCAGTTTTTCAACGATCGGAACAACATCTACGACTACAGCCTTTACGGATGTCGCTGTCACCAAAGGGACCACCTATACCTACGTTGTCTATGCCTCTAACGAAAGTGGAAACAGCCTTCCTTCAGCTGAAGTAACGCTAACCTTCGATTGAATCTAGTTAGACTAAGCGCGTTGTCGGCAGTGACAGAAGGACTCTTTGGAAATTCTAAAAGCCTGTTGTAGATCAACCCATATGCTACTGTCGAGACATGGCGTATCGCAACGCTGAATCACGCGCTTCGTTAGCCTAGCCGAATTTCAAGCTGCAAAAACGTGCGTCCTACCTTTAATATCTTGCTTAAAAATAAGAGCCTTTATAAGCCCACAGACTCAAGCAATACGGGCAGCTCGTTGCTGTCTTATCCGCCTCAGAAGGCCTTAGATTGCGCCTCACTGTTAAAAGGCTCCACCCGCTGCGCCAGCTGCTCACAGGACGTGTGATTAGAAGTTGAGAGGATTTAAAAGCTTTAAAGGTGGGAGGGGGGAGGTAGGCCATGCTACCCCTCCCCGTAGGTAACAGGTGGATGAGGATTTTAAGACGGTCAGAGGTTGTCAACTAATCAGCTGGAAAGCGCTCCTTGATGTAAGCCTCTACAGTTTTAGCTGTATTACGCGTAGCGTCGGTGCCTATTGCTCCCCAGCCGTTTTCAAGGGGCAGTCCAATCGTTTATTGGAACTTTGGATACCGTGGCTTAGCGGTGCAAAAAACGCGACTGCGCAGGGAAAATAGTCGAGTGATCAAATAGTGTTCGTTAGCTGTTGGTTTAGGAAGGCCAGGCCCGATGATCTAGGAGGCAAGAAATCAGTAAGCGATAGCCGATCCACTCAATGCCCTGTTCGTCTTGATAGCATTTACTCGCGCGAATCGCAGGTCCACAATCTAGTGGCCCGGTTGCTTCGTGGCTGACCAACTTAAGTGCAGTCAGTGTGGCGATGCGGTGTTCAAGCGACCTTCTGCCGTTGAAGTCTCTGAACGAAATCTCGAACGCTTCGGCAAGTTTTGACGGGCTGCAATCTAGTTGCCAAAAAAGATAACCCGAAGGATCCGGCAACATTTGCCCACCCCCGTGCTCGAGGCTAGCGGCCATCGTGGTTAACTTCTTAAGCATCTCGTGATCTCGAGGACTAGCGGACTCGAGTGTTAGTTGGGGTATATTTGCAATCGACATAACTCTAAATACGTAAAATTTAAAAGAACGACCAACGTGAAGGTTTCCCTTCGCAGCTGAAATATAATAACTTAGCTAGCTCTTACAATGATCTTAACCATCACCGCAGTAACATCTAAACAGCTGCGCTGAAGATTAAATTTTCGCCGCTGGACCAAAATAGTGGCTAGCTAAGTACGCACCCCTCTCTGATCTCTATGCAAGCTTTTAGCAAAGCGGTCTTCGGATAAGAGAGGGATATTTGTAAAGGGTATAGCCACATTCTTGGATTGGTTTTCAGAATTCCAACCAACCTATGTTGTGCCATCCACCTTAGCTTTACGCTGAGGCTGCTATCTCTGGCCAATGGAATAGGTTGCCTTTTCTTCACCGTCTCTGAGGGCAAATACACGCCGCTGAAGGCATTCCTGCAGTTCAAACCAAACTCTCTGACATTGAAGTTCACAATAGCTTTAACGACGCTAAAGATCCTTTGCTGGGATGAACGACCCAGTCCCTTAGCAACCAGCCAGTCTCTAAACTTCCTTGCATCATGACCGTTGTTACAGCCCAATAGGCGGTCGCCTAAACATTCAATCAAGTACGCAACGTTGCGCTTGGCGTGAGGAGCGTGAGCCTAGATTTATCAGGTCCTTTAATCTGAACGTAGGCATCCAGTGCATCACCCATCAGGGGCAGTTCGGAGGAGTAAGCAGATCTCACATGGACCAGTCGTTCAGAGGCGGGAACTTCCATGCGCTTAAGACGAATACCCAACCAATAGTCTTCAAGCTTGGCCAGCACCGCCTTAGAAACAAACTGCGCAGACTGAGGCGACCTAGTCCCCAGACACTTAACGATTCTTGGTTTGCAATAAAGGTCTAGGAAATCTTTGGGGACAGCCTTGGAAAAGTAGTAAACACCATCTTTGCGATAGGTGACCTTGGGACACTTTTTTGTCAACTGCATTGTTTACTACTCCAACTCGTTCACGAAAATTGTGAAGCTGGACAAGTAGTTAAAAGCTTTTAAAAGAAGAAGATGGTGGCCAGAGGTGGAATCGAACCACCGACACGAGGATTTTCAGTCCTCTGCTCTACCGACTGAGCTATCTGGCCATTTTGAACTGTCTTTTTGACGCGCCTGTTTCCAAGCTGTCTTTCACAGGCGCACATTAAACCCAAGCCCAGTCTTGTCGTCAAGCTGGATCTTTGGATTCCAGTGACCGCAAAAGATGTCAGGGTTCGGTGCGAGGCGCGAGCACGGGGTAATTGCCGCGCAATTGTCTTTAACCGTTAAGATTACGAAGCGGTCTGATTTGGCCGGTACCAAAAGAGCAATAAGCTTGAGTTCACCTGCCGCAGAGGTTCAGCCCATCGCTTTTATATCGCGACGGCAACCAACAATTGTTTTCACTCACGCGCAGCGCAAGATGCAGACTCGCCGCTAGCTTCTCGTCAAATGAGTGATTACACTCGAGAAAAGGAGACGCCCCATGCCCAGAATTAAATTACTCGACGATGCGGCCCTGCCGCCGGAAACCCTGGCACAAGTCAAAGCCCTGGAAGCCGCCGGTCGCGACACCGCGCTCACACGCGGACTTGCCAATGCCCCGACCTTTTTCAAAAATTATTTTTCGTTCTACCTCCCAGCTCGGCAAGGCCATAGTCTTGATGAGGCCCTGATTGAACTGGTTCGCCTAAAGGTTGCTCGACTCAACGACTGCTTTACCTGACTCAACGCCAGGCTTCTGCAGGTTGCAGAAGGAGAAACCCCAAAGCTGACCGAGGCAAAAATCTCAGAGCTTGATGCCAGCAGTAATTCATTTAGCCATGAAGAGCGCTTGGCGCTGGAATACGCCGAACGATTGGCTAACGATCACCACAGTATGGATGATGCGTTTTTTGACCGAATGCGAACCGGGTTCACCGACGAGCAAATCCTCGAACTCGGCATGATGATTGGTCAATTCATCGGCTTTGGTCGCCTGCTTGCCGCACTCGATCTTGAACCCAAGGTTTGTGAGGTGCCCTGAGGGCTGTTTGAAACCCTACGAATCCATCCTGGAACCTGAATTAATGATTTTTCAACTGCGGCAATATGATATCCATCCTGGCAAGATGCTTGCTTGGATTGAGGTCTTCGAAACCCATATCCGACCGCTGCACCAGCGCTTGGGCATGACGATCCACGGCGCCTGGCAAGCACTCGACACCAACACGTTTATTTGGATTAGGGGCTTTGAAACAGAAGCTGCAATCGATGTCCTGGAGGCGGCGTATTTCGGCTCACCAGAACGAAAAGCCCTCGGTGATCTACCCCAGCAACTGATTGAGAAAATGACCATTACTCGGCTCACCGACTACGACCCCCCAAGCACGATATCCTGACCGAGCGGTTCTTCGCGCGATAAGGGCGGCCTTTATGGCGCCCCTCAGCCATTGAGCCGACACCAAACCATTTTGTCCCTTGTTACCTCGCCGTTCCTTTGAGCAACCTTTGATGACTTGTTATCGTCAAACAGCAACCTGTTCAGTTTAAACAAGATCCTGATACCTCGCTCGACGCTTACCCTACTTTCCCTAAACGCAAAATTAGCGCGCCGCTTTTTTTGCGCTGCGGCATCTAGCGCTGCATGAAGCAAAAGTGCTAACTTCTCGGATCGTCAAGGCGCCTCAATCTTACAGCCCTGAGCTTGTCGAAAAACCAGGGCTCACATGACGGCCCGCAAGGATTGATATCCAAAACAGGAGGCCTGATGGCGATTTCTTTTCTACCCGTTTCTGATCACCGATTTAAGAAGTCACCGTTTTTTGCGTGCAACGATCGGCCCGAAACTCGCTATGGTATCTACAACGAGCGGCTGTATCCGATCAGTTCAAACTACGACGAGGTTGCGCACTACCAGCATTTGAAAACCTTCGCTTGTCTTTACGATGTCCCTGAAACGCCGCTTAGAATCACTGGCAAAGATGCAGCCGCATTTTTGCAGAAACTATTTACCCGCAATGTTAAAAAACTAAAAGTCGGCAGAGCCGTTTATGCACTCGCGTGCAACCATCAGGGCGGCGTTCTGATGGACGGCGTATTGATGCGCCCGAACGACCAGGAGTTCCTCTATGTCCAGGGCAACGGCGATTTTCTAAATTGGGCCAATGCGAATCTGGGTGACTTAGACGCATCGATTAGCGACTTCAATTCTTGGGTATTACAAGTACAAGGCCCAACGGCCCTGGATTTAATGACGGCTGTAACGGGCATCGATCACAACGCGTTTTCCTACTACGCGGTGACTGAGGCGGAGATCAATGGTCTTGCCTGCTATATATCAAGGTCTGGCTGGACGGGGGAAAGAGGATTCGAGATTTATTCCAAGGACGATGATTTTAATGGCGAAGCCCTCTGGCAGTATCTGCTTTGCGAAGGCGCCCCGTTTCAATTAATGGCATCCGATGTGACCTCAATGCACATTCGGCGACTGGAGGCCGGCATCCTAGACTACGGCACCGATATTGATCAAAGTTTAAACCCCTTCGAATTAGGCCTCGGACAGTTCGTCGACTTAAGCAAGGATGACTTCATTGGCCGAAGGGCTTTGCTTGAAACCGATCGACGAGCAACCAGGGTAATGGGACTTCGGTCGCACGACGTCAAACCCATCAGGGGCGACTGCCTGATGAACGAAGCCGGCGACTCGCTCGGCGCCATCACCGCCGGCGCTTGGTCTCCCAGTTTGGATTGTGGTATCGGTATCATCCGGCTAGACCGCCCAATAGATCCTGATGTCGCACTACGCTTGAGAACGGAAACCGGTGATTTTCAAGCTGAACTCTGCCTGCTCCCTTTTTACGACCCCCAAAAACGCATCCCGAGATTGTAATCATGTTTACTGAATCTGAATTCTTGTTTACCGCCGAGACAACGCCAAACCTTTCGACGGACCTTGCGCGATCCGCTGGCAAAATAGATCCGCTTGTGGGACTCGCTGACGCCATTAACATTACGGATTCGCCAAACTGTCAGACCAAGCTGTCGAGCTTGCTGGTCGCCGCAGAGGTCAAGCGAAAAGGCCTCGATGTCATCCTGCAATTGACCGGTCGAGATCGAAACCGGATTGCAATTGAATCAGAACTTTTGGGCGCCCTCTCAATTGATGTGAACAAAGTGCTGTGTTTAACGGGCGACCAGCCCGCGCCCGATGGCCCAAAGGCGGTTAACGAATATAACGGCACAGGATTAATCCAACTCGCGACCCACCTTAGCCAAGGCACCATTTCTGATGGCAGCGCCATCGACACGCCTAAACCCTTGTATCCCGGTGCGGCAGACGACCTTTACCAACACCAAAAAAATCCTGAGGCCATCACCGCGCTCATGGCCAAAATAGCGCTTGGCGCACGCTTCGTCCAAACCCAGTATTGCTTCGATATCGACCTGATCCGAGGCTACTCCGATCTATTACTTCGTCATGAAAAACCAGACGATTTAAAAGTTCTCATCGGACTAGGCCCCTTAAAATCTGCGAAGCAGGCCGACTGGATGCGAAAAAACTTATGGGGCGTCAACATCTCTGATGCGATTGTCGAGCGATTGGAAAACAGCGCAAAACCCGCTCAAACCGGGATCGAAATCTGTCAGGAACTGATTACCCAAATCATGACGCTCCCCGGGATCGATGGCGTGCACTTAATGGGCCCAGAATGCGAGCGCGCCGCGGCGAAGATTATTTCAGCTTTTCGGTAATCCCTTGATCTCGCCCACATGCTTCAATCACAGAAGGTCACGACTGAGTTAAGCCGCATAAAATCCAGGCATCCATGGCTTTGGGTAGAACAATCTTGCCGCATTCTTAGGTGGGCGCTGATCTGCTAATACTGCCTCAGCGGCAACCTTAAGGCCCGTGCCCAAACGAACTCATTAACCTTTCAACCTTCAATTTGAAAACGCTGGGACCGCCGCACAAGTGGATACGTCACCGGCGTGGTTAACAAATTGACCAATATCGGATGCGCCAACAGGCCACAAACGGACGCTTGATCACCATCGGGTAGATCTTGGAAAAAACGCCGACTGCGCTGGGCGAGCCACTCGGCATAAACCTGGATTGGGTGCTCAAAAACCGCATCATCAACTTGAACTGAAAACCGATCGAGCACCGGTTGGTCATTTTCTGAAAGCTGCTCAGCCATTGCTGCCACCCCCAGTTTTGCCACGGCCTGATTCCAGCCACGGGCGCCCAATAAGAAATTCTCGGCATACGCATCGGCTAAATGCCGCAACAGGTTTAGCGCGGTCTCTGGAATCAGGTCATCCGGGGCTAAACAAATGTCGGTCGAGTAGAACTCCGGTGATTGAATCTCTGGCAGCAGCATCTGCTCAACCCAACGCACCGTTCGAGGCGCATGATTTTGCATCATCCGAAGCCCTGCCGGATCTCGTCCTAAGTGCGCATGGAGCGCCCCCATAATCGAATAATCCGCTTGGGTTGGCTGGCCGCCTAAAAAGTATGGGTGCCGCAAAAAATGTGCTTCAAGCAGCATCAGCAGGGCACGATATTCATCATCTAACGCCGCTCTGACCGACTCAGTTGACGGCGGCAATCCGTAACTGGTCATTCGACCCGAAATCAACGCGCCATATTTCAAAAGATCGGCGTCCGAGCCTTGCGGCCGAAATGAACGCCCAAAATCTAACGTGATAAAGGGCTTGTTTTCTTCAAACAACCACCGATGCTGCCAGGCAAGCGACAAGAGCCCTTCGCTGGCTAAAAGCTCCATGAGGTGCACGAAAACCCGTTGGTTCGGTGTCGTCGGAATCGCCGGTAGTTGGGGAAACCGCGCTTCTAAGAAATCGACAATCGTAATACTGTCCTGCAAGACCTCACCCGTCGGCGTCTGCAGTTGCGGAATCCGGTGACTGCCCGAGGCGGGTCGAACCTGGCTACGAAACACGGGATCGCTTGGCAAGCGTTCAACGAATGGAATCGCTTTCTTTCTAAGATAACTGCGGACCTTGGCGGTGTAATAAGAGGCGTATGAGCCATACAACGTATAGGTTTCGTTCATCTTGTGCATCCTTGCGGTTAATGCGAATTGGGTTTAAGCGTTACGATACATCGACAGCCAAAAAGTTTACTCGTCTGCCCCTGGGGTTGCGAGTTGGGGCCCCGTCAGGCTGGGGTTGCTTGCGCGGAGAGTGTTGAAGGCGGCGCCTGCCTACTGCCGCTTTTATGCCCTTGGCCCACCTAAAACGATGGCAATCCAAGCCCCCGATCACCGAACACAGGCAATCACTTTTTTCGGGCTGAAGCACAACGGGGTCTTTGGGCAAGAACCCTTTGTTGTAAGGACATCACATCACGCACGACCAGACAGCGCGCTGAGTTTCTATGATCTACACTCCGGGGCCTCGCCGGTCGCCTGTCTGCATTGACCTTGCGTTCGAGACACGAATGGGTGGCTTGTGTTTCAGGCTTGTCGCGCTATTCTCTAGCCATAACAATAACGGATAGGCGGGAGCATGGCATACATCGAAGGCCGAACGGTTCACGACGCAGACGCTCATGTCATGGAGTTGCCTGATAAGATTCTTGAGTATTTGGCGCCCAGCGCCGTCGATGCCTTTATCAAAGCCGCCAATAAACCCATCACGGTGAGTCAGGACCTTCAAAAGGCGATTGCCCTGCAATCGGACCCAAGCTTTCGGGCTGAAGACGCCGCGCAGTTAATGCTGCGGAAGAATCACTTGGCACTGGGCGCATTCGAAGCCAAAGACCGCCCGAAAACGCTTGATTTACTCGGTTTCACCAGTCAATTGGTTTTCACCACCGCAGCCTTGGGCAATTTTGGGTTGGATGAAAAAGACCCCACCCTTGCGCAAGCCGCAGCGCAAGCGCATAACCGCATGAACAGCGATTTCTGCTCGGTGGACCCAAGACTCTTGGCGACGGGCTACGTGCCCCTCAGTGATTTAGACGCAGCGCCAGGGATTGCAATCGAGGCCATCGAGTTGGGTTGTCGCGGCCTGGTCGTTCCATCTGCTTGTCCGGCGCATCACAGCCCCAGTCACAGGGGTCTGGATCCGCTATGGGCGCTGCTCGAAGAAGCCGGCCTGCCCGTCTTATTTCATGTTGGCGGCGAAGAGAAAATGGCGGCGGCCTATGCCAATAATGGCGGCGAGCGGGTGCTTGATTTTCACGGCGGCGACGAAAACTTTACGGGGCTATCCTTCATGAGCATTCCGCTGTCAATTTGGCAGACCATGACAGCGCTCATCTTCGATGGTGTTTTAGAACGTTTCCCGCGCCTTAAATTCGGCGCGATTGAACTCGGCGCAGCCTGGGTGCCAAGCTGGCTGGCCTACATGGACGCAGGCTTTGAGGCCTTCCGGCGGGGCGAGGCGCGTTTGCAAAAACTCTCTATGCGGCCGAGCGATTATGCCAAGCGGCAGTTTCGGGTAACGCCCTATAGCCACGAGCCGACCGGTTGGATACTCAACAACAGTGATCCCAACATGTTGTTATTTTCATCCGACTTCCCCCATGTCGAAGGCGGCCGCAACCCGGTCAAACGCTTTGAGGATCAACTGACGGGCGTCAGTGACCTGAACCGTCAACGATTCTATCGGGATAATTTTATTAATCTCATGGGCGCGGGCCTGGACAGCGCGCTACAGGATCACCCTAGCCTCACTTCACATTAATCATTAGAGCAAACACCAATGCAATCAGACTTTCCGCATACACCAGACGCCGTTGAGCCAAAATGGTTAACCGCAACCTTACAAAACCACGGCACGCTCACTCCCGATCAGCAGGTGGTTGCCGTTCAACAGACCCCCATCGGCGATATTGTTGGTGTCGTGGGGGAAGTCGCCCGTTTTGAGCTAACCTATGCGCCGAGCAATGCAGGGCCGGCCTCTTTGGTCATTAAGTTCGCCCATCGTAATCCTGAAAATCGTGCCATCGCCAACAACACCAAAATGTATGAACGTGAGGTGATATTTTTCAACGAGATCGCAAGTCAGGTTCAAACCCCGCTCACAACCTGCTTTTTCGCAGCAATGGACCCAACTTCTGGCGCCAATATTGTTGTCTTAGAAGATTTAAGGCACTACCAAGTGGGCGATCAGGTGACCGGGATCAGTTTTGAGCAAGCCAAGCAAGTGGTTGCCACCCTTGCGCCCCTGCATGCCCGGTTTTTTAGCAGCTGGGCAACTGAGTTTCCCGAGATGCTCACCATCGCCTCAGATGCCTACATCGAGCCCTTTGTCCCAGGATTCTTAGGATGCTGGGAGGCCGCCATGACGAACTTCCCGCACTGTTTTGACAACGCCATGGGCGAGGCGATGCCGGCTTATGTCGCCGGCCTCAAAGCGCTGATGAAACGCATGGGCGACGGGCCAATGACCTTTATTCATGGCGATGCACGTATGGACAACGCTATGTTTGGCGATCCCGCGCGCGGTCAGCACCCAGTGGTAATGATCGATTGGCAAAACATGATGGTGTCTAATCCTCTGCAGGACCTCGCCTGGATGACTACCTCCAGTTGGACGGTTGAGACCCGGCGCGCCCATGAAGCGCCGCTCCTGGCAGAATACCATGCCGCGTTGGTCGAGCTCGGCGTTCAGGATATTGCTTTAGAAACCATTACCGAGCGCTACGATCTGGCAGTACTCTTTATTTTAAATTTTCATATGATCATCGCAGGCGCCTTTGTGCCGTCGACCGAACGGGCGAAAAAAATGGCCGAGGAAGGGGTTCATCGCGCGGTTCAGGCAGTGCTCGATCGTGGGCTTATCAAGCTGATACCCGGTTATAGCCCATAAGCTCACAATCCAGGTTTTTGAATAACCGTCGTCAATCAGTGCGAGGGTAACCCGTGCCTAATCCGGCTTAAACACCCAAGGCCCGAGCACCAGATTGTTCAGCCGTGCAGGCTCGAGTACCGCTTGAGTTTGTTGGACCTGATCGAATTCTAAAGCGCCGCTGCTCCGAGAGCGCCTTAAGGCCTTACGTAACCAGACGCCGCGCGCTTCTTTGAAGTAGTAACTGCCATCTTGACGCGCGCCGGCGGGTCCAAACAACAGGGCTGCATATTCTGTTTGGCCATCTTGGTCGAAGTCGACCGCAAGGACATACGCCGACGTATCCGCCTCGGCTGCCATCAAGGCGTCGATAGCCACCGCCACGGGTGTGGGTAAAACAAGGTCTGCTGGCGCCAGCACAAGCGCCCCATTTTTTTGTCGCGGCAGGGACGCTGATCGACTTAGGTCTCTTGCCTCGAGGTTCCCAGGTTGCGCGCCAGCTGTCTCACTAAGTGGATCGCTGCCGTCTTTGAGCCGCGCCCACAGCACCGGGTCCTGCTCTGTCAATTCCTGTAGCGCCAGATAGCCCGGCCTTGCCAACTCGGCACGAAGGTATTGATCATCGAAGTCCTCCGGCGACACCGCGCCAGAGGTCAGCCGATGCATTTGACTCGCAAGCGACAGCTTACGAAAGTCCAGAACAGGACTGTTGCTCAGCAGTAAAACCACAATAACGAATACGCCGAGAATTGAATTAACCGATGCCATCATTGTCGGCCAGGCAGCACGGCGTTTGATCACGGCAAGCACATAGCCGAAAGAGAACAGGCACAAGGTTAACCAAACAACGAACGCCCAGTACCGCACCACGGTCCAAGCATACTGATCAAGCCGCGCATAGAGCCCATAGAAACTTAGGGCCGAGAAAACCGGTAACGTAAACAGAGCCCCAGTGATCGCATGATGGAGCCACGAGGGATATGGGCTCGACCCAGCCCCCGTTTGATAAACCGCATTCAGACACAATAACAAGATAAACGTAAGGACCATCAGCAACAGGGTGCCTTGGTTGGTTGACCAAAGAATCTCTAAACCGGTAAAGGGCAGCGCCACTAAAAAGGCCACCGTCATCACCAACAAGAAGGGCAGTAACAGTTTAATAATTCCTGACAAAAGGCGGCTAATACTGTCCACCACATCGGTGAGGCCCCGAAAAACAATCACGCCACTCCCAAAGCTTAAAGCGCCAAGCAACGCGACAAACCAAACCTTGCGAAACAATTCCTTAAAAAAGCCAATCCCAATTTCATTAAACAACGCTGCCCAAAGCAGGTACATTAAAATCACGCCGCCAAGGAAGGCCAAAGACAAGCCGCCAACCACTAAGTTTCGCCAAGAAAATAGGAACAACGGTTCATAGCCGAGTGCCTCGGTGACTTGCCTTTGAACAAAGATCAACGTGATGAAACTCGCAATGCCTAGGGTTATCGCATAGGTTGCCGATAGCCCATCGATCCGAACCGCACCAAAGGGCATTGCCTGATAGCCGATATAGGCGCCCAGCAACCCGACAATGATTCCGTAGGCGCCAACCCGAACCAGCGTCGCGCGCTCGCGCGAGCGCTCAACCGTCAGCAAAAACCCTGCCGGCAAGAGCAGCACCAGACTGATCATGGGATAAAACCACATAGGAGACTGACTGGGCCAAAGCCCCTCATCAAAACTGCGGTATAGCAGATAAATCCCAAGGCCCTGGAGGCCAGCTGTCGCCAACATCAGTGACTTAGGTAAGTACGAGGGCAATGACATAATTTAATCTCGGGCGAATCGGCCTGATGGCGTTCTGAACATCATAGGCTCAGTTTGGTGGGCGGGACAAACCGCTTTTTCTGAGCCGATAAAGCTGTGAGAAATCGATCAAAGCCAGACTCAAACCAAAATTGGTCGTTATCAAGATCACAACGGAGTGCGTAACGGGCTCGGGGCATTCGAAATCAACTCCAAACACCCCGCCTCGGCGCATTAGTGTCTTTGCCAGCCGCGGCGCTTTATAAAGGGTATCGATGACCAGCCCGGCGTTTACTTGCCCCTTTGATCGAACTTGACCTTACCAAGCTACTCCGTTTGGAATGCCTCAGCAGGCCTGCGACAACATCAGCACGATAAAACCCCCGACCACTACAGCCGACCGTTCAAGTTCAAGAACCATCCTTTGGATTCATAATCCAGATTTGTTAAGCGGTCGTTAAAGTCCGTGAAGTTGTAACCCACGCCCACTGCCATGTTTGGCCCCAACTGAAGATCAAGACCCAACAGCGCGCCTTGCTTTCGATCGCCAATTTCGTCGATTTCGAGCTTTCGATATTCAACCAAGGCATCAAGCTTCCAGACCATGTGGTAGCGCAAACGGGCAATCCACAGGGTCGTCGTCGCGCTGATGAAATCATCTTGATTACGATCTAATCGGATCGCACTACGCTTTACCGCAACTTTACCGCCCAATTTTAATCTGTCCGTGAGCTGATACAGGCCCTCGAGGGATAACACCCGGCCCTTTTCATCGACGTACAGCCCGCCCATTTGGTTGCTTGGATCCACGTCATAAACATAGGACACCATTGCCAAAAGGTTAAGCTTGTTATGAGCCACCGGACGATACGCCAGCCCAAGATCGACCTCTGCAAATCGCGCATCAATGAACTCAGTCGTCTTTTCTAAGGCTTTCGAGTAATCGGCCTTGCCAACCACAACCCAATCGTTCGAGTACCGGTACTGAAGTCTGTTGGTGGAAACCCACTGATCGCGGTCAGCACCCGCGGCGGAATCATCGACCCGAAACTCCAATCGATTGACCACGTTCAGACGCTCATCCCGATACCGAGAAGATAGACTGTAGGCCGATCTTTGATCAAGGCCCCCACTCGCGCCTTGGGTCTCGCCCATCAAAATGTCCCCGTCAACCGTCCAAGCATCCGTGAAGCGATACGATAGTCCGTAGCTGTTGCCCTCTACATTCTGCCGACCACCTTGATCAAAACGATGCTCACTATAGACACTCATTCGATCGGTGATTTCGGTTTTATGGCCCAGGGTCAATCCATCCCGAGTCAGATCGCCACGCTCGGTGACGTAATTTAAATACGCCGCGCTGTTATCCCGATAGCGATAGCCGAAGCCAAGCCTTGCCCCATCATGTTCGCCATCTGAAAACACTTCGCCGGTTAGGCTCGTTTTCTGTGTTGCGCGATAGTCAAAGCCCACGCCCATCAAATCTTCCATTTGACTGTTTCGAGACTGCTCCAATACTGATTGTGCGTTCACAAAAGACGACAAGCGGTCATTGACATCAAAAGACAGTCTCACGCCGAGGGTACTGCTGTTATCAACTGTGCCGAGCAGATCATCGCGCTGCTTCAAATACTCACCCGCCAATCGGAAGCGATCAGACGCCTGCCAATCAAGTTGAATCCCGCCATCATCATAGGTTGCGTCCGAACCCCGTTCCTCATGATCAAATCGGGCCTTCAGCGCGACCGTCTCGGTCAGCGTTAGCGCCGTTTCAACCCCGTAGGTCATGAGGTCATTGCCGCTCGCCTGATTAAACGCAAGGGAGTTGAACCCCGCATCCTGGTTGCGATACCAAAAGCCAACCTGCCCGGGTTTGGCCGCACCCAGGTCTTCTAAGTCAATTTGGCCGGTCACGCTGAGCGCTTGACCCGACATAACAGCGCCAGGTAACGACAGCGCTTGATAACCCAAACCGCCATCACTGGACTGATTAAAGGCAAGATCTTGGCCCGCTCGGGTCTCGCTCTGCTCGATCACCAAGTAGCTCCGCTCAGCCGCTTTGAAGGTGACATCAACGCCTTTAATCTCAAACTCTGCGCCGTCATCTGCTTCCGAAACATAAGTACCCCCAACGGCGATATGATCCCCCAACCAGGTTTTACCCCGGACGCCAGCGGTCACATCCTCGCCGCCTGAAAAGCCGGTTGTGATGTGTTCGTAATCGGCAATCAAGACTACTTCGTCGCCATCTAATGGGGCTTGCCGAATAATCGATAACACCGACAAATTGGCGGTACTGCGGAGGGGGCGACTCAGGATCACACGACCCTGAAAGGGATCAATTTCGTAGTCCTGACCTTCAATCAGCTCGATTTGCTCGCGAACGCGTCCGGATAATCGGTCGCGTACTTCAACCATTAGCTTTGCGCTACCCAGCACCAAATCAGAATGGCTCAGGTAATACAAACTACCGCCAGTCCCGATCAGTTCATCTCGAGCCGCTTTGGTATTGGGCTCGGAGACAAAGGTTTTAAACGTATGCCGGTCCTCGTTAAGTTCGGTTTTATCGCTTGAGCGATAATCCAACTTGAAGCCGTAGAGGGACCGATTGTAGGCGCTCAATTCGGTGCCACTCATGCCGGTATTGTAGTTACCCCACAGCACCTTGGATCGATCCCAGTCCAAGCGAACATAGAACTTGCCTTGGGTGTCGACGTCGCGGGTCACCCGCGAATCATCGCCATACACAGGGTACAGCCGATCTGGATCAATGCGCTTAAAGAGCCTGCGCGGATCATTGCGATCCATGTCCGAGAAAACCGCGCCGATATCGTCCTCGCCTGTATCTAACTGGGCCGTGATCAAATACTTGCCTTGAATTTGTCCTTTCAGATAGAAAGCCAAACGACCATCCACATAAACATCGCCATCGTAATGCGCGTCCTGATTGAGCAGCTCGATGTTGCCCGATACGTCGTGCTTACCGGCTGTGAAATCAGCAAGTCCGACCATAAAGAAGTAGTCACCCTCAACCGTCACGGGTAATTCGTAACGGCCCAGAACCGCATCTGAAGGATCCAGAACGGCAATCGGCAATCGGTAGTCTCCGGGTGGCAATTGCCGATCGACCATTAACTGACCCGTTTGTCCAACCGGATAGCGCGCATCCCCTAACATCATTGTTGCACCCACCGGTAAGTTCGCCGCATGCAGCGTCACCAAGTCCCCGGTTAAATTTAGATCCGTTGACACCAAATGGTTTTCAGATTCAATTTCTTCAAACCAAGTCAAATCATCAAACGCAAAAACCTCAGGCGCGTCCTCTGCGGGCAATTGCAGATGGATGATCCCACCGCGAACCTCAATTTCATCGCCCGTTACCCCGAGCAATGTGAGCGAATACGCCAAAGTCGACCCAGGCATCAGTCGGCCTTCAAGCAGGTTGCCTTCCCAAATAACAGGTGTGCCAATGGGTATGCCTTCGCCGGTGACTTCTGCAATCGCCCGCTTTCTCAATCCATCACGGCCTGCAAAGAATTTGAGTGTCCAGCTTGTTATTTGATCCGGGAAATTCGTATCCATCCAAAACTCAGCAGGTTGCACTAACCCGCTGTCTTCGACCTGAAGGGTTTCAGGTGCCCTGACCACAAACCGAGGGCTCACTTGACCAGGCTGCTTACTGATCCATACCGCACCCTGCTCGCCAATGCTAAGACCTTGGGGGCCAAGGGTGGCCACTGGGGCCTGCGCTGCCTCGCTGACATAGATCATGAGATCTTTACCGCTACACAAACTTAGGCTTAAGCAGGTCACGTCGGTGTCAGCAAAAACCGGTGGGATAAGCGTATTTAATGCAAGCAAAACCCAGCGCGTCAGCCATTTAGATGCCCTGCTCAGGTCTTGATGCTCCGCTTTAGTGCTTGAGACGATCAATTTCTGTACCTGAACCTCCGAGAGACCCTCGAGACCGTGGAAATAGGCCAAAATTAATGCCCGCCGACTAACAAACTCTGACCCCGTTGGAATCACAAGGACCAAGTTAAGCATCGCTGGATCAGTTAAAGCGTCTTTGATGCCATCGAACACTGGAAACGCGATCGGGCGCAGATCAGATCCATCGAAATAGCGATCTCCCATCACAATCCTTGCGGTTTTACCCGTCGTGGTCGTGATCTGCTCAGCTTCTGTTACATCATAGGCAAGACGAATCTCAACGCGCCGATTGAGCGCCATACCTTCAGCCGAGGCATTACTCACAGCCGGTCTTTGATCACCGTATCCTTGGGTTACAAACTGATCGATCGAGAGCCCGAGCGCTTCGCTGAGGAAGGTCGCGACGGCCGTTGCGCGCGCGGCGGACAACCCGAGATTGTCACCATAACGCTCAGTGGCCGCACTCGAGAGCGCCTGGTTATCGGTATGACCCTCGAGCACAATTCGGAGATTCGCGACGCCTTGTAATTGTTTAAGTGCGCCTTTGAGTTGCTGGACGTACTGATCACTGATCTGAAACTGACCCGAGGCAAACCGTACGGGATCCAAGATCCGCTCAATCGTCGTTTTCGTCACTTTTTGTGTCTTGAACGACTGCGGGGAAACAGGTGCAACATCCGGCAGTTTCACGCCAAAGTCAAACTGGTTCATCAACCCACCAGTAATTCTTAAAACGCGCGGATTCTCGGTTGTGAAGCGACTACCCGAGGGGAGCGACGCTGGATCAACCTTTAAGATCGCGTTGCGCCCTCGGCTGTTTTTTCCAGGATCGATACCCGGCAAACTAAATCGACCATGTCGGTCGGTTGTAATCCACTCACCGCCAACGGTCGCAATACGAACCCCGGGTAGACCTATTTCATCGTCGTCTTGGGTGCCATTTTCATTTTGATCCGCGAACACTTTGCCAATAAAGGCGGTTAGATCAAACAGCGGGTCCGCGACCACTTCAATACTGGCCTGAGCACGATTACCCACCATTTGGTCGGCTAGCAGCGGTACGACCACATTTTGCAGAAGACCTCTTTCAACGCCTGCACCAACCCGCATCACATAAGAGATCATAACGGTCTCGCGGGGCAACAAATTAAAGCTTTCTAACCTAATCGGACGCCCGCCCATAAATCCTAAGGCCTTCGTTTGATCATCCGCTGTTCCGAGCAGGCCATCTTCTCCCGCTCGGGTTAAGCGCAGGCTACCGTCTGCCAGTGCAAAGCCAGGCGCCTGAGTGTCGACCAATTCCAATCCTAGGAGCGGATATTGCGTCAGGTTCTCAACTCGAACGGTGTAGGGCGCAAGATCACCCACCATGACCGTATCTTTCACCGACGCTTTGGTCAGCAGGACAAGGCCATCGATCGGGGGGTCTAGCGGAATATGATTGTTCACAAATTCAACGGCGCCTTCTTCAATCTCAAAGGCTAAATAGTAGGGCGGTAATCCCTCACCCACTTCTGGAACAACCCCTTTGCTCACCTCGCAGCGAGTCGTTTCAGGATCTGTATCAACATTCACCCCAGACGCTGAACATCGATCAGGCGTCGCTATCAAGGCATCAACCTCTGGCGGTCGCAAGCTTGATCGCGCATAACCCTCGGGCAGCGTCTCCGCGTCCAATAAAATTTGATATCGCGTGGATTCAACGGGGCACTCAGTTGCTGCGCCAGGCTGAATCGAGAATTCATAGGCCCCAGCCGGCAATCCCAGAAGCCCCGGCACATCCGCGCTACCAGTGATTTGATTTTGTTGCGCGGGGACCGAAAAACAGGCCGCAGGCAAAGGTATTCCTTGGGCATCCGCCAAGGTTAGCATCACGCCACCAATTGGATCGCCCGTCACGCTGTCATAGATAAGCCCTCGAGGATCCAAAACCAAAGTCGGCACGTTCAAAACCTTCAGCGAAAACCCGGTGCCATTTACCGTGCCCGCAACGACGCCATAGGGACTCTCAAAGTCAAAGCGATAGCTGCCCGTCGGAGCTGACGCAATGCTGTAGTACCCATTTGCATCTGTGAGCACAGAAATCGGCTCGCCGGCAGCATTCAATAAAGGCTTCTGAGTAACCCCGCGCTGTTTGGTTTGAGGCGCTGGGTCGGACTGACCACCGGCCTCAAAAACATTAACGGTCCAACCCTCAAGCGGGGTATCGATTTCAGTGCAGCCGCCATCCGCATTCATATCCAAGCACACCTTGCCCTGGATGGCCGTCGGAAACTGTAACGCGGTTGGTGTGTTCTCACCGGCCTCGTTTGGATCGAAATCCCCGTCACCGTCTAAAGCATCTCTGAGTTCGTTAAAGTCCAGCGCATCCAGATCAATGCCAGGGGCATCATCGGACAAATCCGAAATCGTTTGGCCCGATTCGGAGTCTGTGCCGTTTGCCACAATCTGAGTTTCAAAATTCTGTTGTTGTAGCTCTTGAATCGCGGCCTCATTAGCGTAGTCGATCTTAATTTCAAGGTCGTAGCGAATCACGATCGTCTCGCCCAACGCTAACGTCACCTGATCCGCGTTCACCAAATTAACATCCCGAATCCCGTCAAAGTTCAGATTAACCGCGTTGGCGAGATCGGTTTTCCGTCTGATACCCGACTGCACTTTACCGTCCCGTTTTTGACTTAAGCCAGCGGGATCTACCGGATCACTGGTGGTCTTGGTCACAGATATGGATCCGGGCACAACGCTTAGCGGCTGCTTCGGGTCGGCCGCAAGCGTCGGGAAGGTCCCAACCAATGAATTAACAACTTCAACGGCTTCGAGTGCGGTATTACCCAGGTTTGCAACTTCTACTTGAAACCCGGCGCCATAGGTCAAGGTGCGCGCCTCGATGTCCTGCTCTGGATCACCCCCATCCAAAAGCGTAATCACATTACCGGCTGAGTCCGATTTGGCCTGAGCTAGGACGCCAATGATCGATTGCGAGCTGATGACCAGCGGGGTCGCAATGCCGTCATCGTTGGGTCCGTCACCAGCAAGGTCAACACTCGAGCCATTGTTCGACAAATCCGAAACCCGAACGCCCTCGGTATCCAACCCGCTTGCCAGAGCCGCAATATCAAATCGCTCAAACAAAGTGCCCGCTGGCAAAGTAAACCTGAGCGCAAGCCTGATCGACGCGCGCTCGCCTATCGCGAGCGTTTCGGTGCCAGCCAAGAGCTGAATGACGTCTTCGCCGCCAATGACAAACGATTGACCCACCACACCTTGATTAACCAGACTCAGCCCGGCCTCGGCCGAAAGGTCTGTTATCGACACCACCGTGCCTTCAGGCAGACCATCGGGGCCGCTAAGGAGCGCTTCGACCTGAATGCCTGACAAGGCAAGGTTGCCAACGTTCTCTACTTTCAGGGTTAACGATGCCTGACAGGGATTGACTTCACAGCGCTCAGACGGATCTTTTGCAACAATCGTTTCAGCCGCGGGGCTTGCGCTTAGCGCCACGCCCACGGTCCCGATTGGGGTCGTTGAGATCACAGCGGGTTTATCCAACCCAGCTGCAACATCATCAAGGCTTCTGTCGGATACGGCGCCAACAGAGGCCTGAGCCGAGACCATCGCAGATAATTCAAAGCTCGCTTGCGAGTTGGACTCGAATATGACCGGCACCTCGGCGTTGACGAGCTCGCCAACGGCAAGGTGGCTTGAGATGCCATCGCTTGCGTCGGCGTCAAAGAGTCCCACTCTGTCGCCACCATCAAACTGATTATTGACAACAATGCTCCCGCGATCGACCGTTACAGGACCTGCAAGGCGATAACCATTGAGAAACACTTCTGACAACGGCAAAGAAAGGTCGATGTCGGTAAGGCTTAGATTGCCCTGATTGAGCACCGTTAAACCGAGTACGGTTAAGTATTCACCGGTTGGTTGCAACACCGGGACAGAGGCGCGGATATCCACATCGATTTCTGGCAGGAGCTGCAGCTCGATGATATTGGGCGCATCTTCCTCAGCATTGTTATTTTTATTCGGATCGGGTTCTGGCCCATCCGTTGAGAGATCAAAAATTGGAATCTGCACCGACGGACTGCCAATATCACTGCTTTTCGCTTCCACCCGTGCATTATGCTCGTAGCGCGTCACATCAGGCGTTGGCGTGACCTCAACGATTATTTTAACGACGGCATCTGAATCTGCCGGCAATCGACTGGCGTCGGCGTTTCCACAATCTGAAATGAGGAGGTTTAAATCCGTCACGCCGTCAAAGTTTGGATTGGGCACCAAGGTGCCTGCGGTAACCGGTGTTGTAACCGAAACAACGCGATCACTGCCAAAAACAGCGCCTAGATCATCTAATATTTTTAAGTCGCACAGACCCACGATGCCGGTATTCTCGATGACGTAAGACATTGGGATGGTGTAATTACCATTGCCTCTCGGCACCGGCGTGCCGACTTCAACCGACAGGCCCACGGTTGGGGATGGCGGCGATGCGGCCTCATCATCTTCATCTTGATCGCCATCGTCGTTGCCCGGGAACGAATCGGGATCAATCGAATTAGAGCCGGTCACTTCTGCTGTGTTGGTGAACGATCCGGTCGACAAAACCAGCGCGCTGATCCGCAATTGCTTCGACTCGCCAAGACGAACAGTCCCCACCGTCCAATCGCCAACGACTGGATCATAAAGTCCTGCGCCATCATCAGAAAGATAACCGTACCGACTTTGGAGTTTGTCAAAAACAACAACCCCAGTGGCATCGCCCGTGGGGATATCTGTGACCTCATTGGTTATGGTTATGACAAACTCAACCACGTCGCCGGGCGTGAGCGTCGTACTGCCGTCCTTGTCTTCCGATAGATTAACGGTTTTGGTGAGCGACAGATCGGCCAGCGGTTCTTCAACAATGGTTTCTAAGCTGGCCTGCCGAGGGCCCGGCACTTCGGTTGTTGTTGCCTCGGCAAAATTCTCGATGATGCCCGCTTGCTGATCGGCAAACGTCACCAGATAGGTCCCAACTAAATCACACGACTTCCCCGGTAGCAGGGTTGCGCAGGTTTTAGCGGACGGCTCGATCAAAGGATCTGTGACCACCGCATTGGTCAGCGTCGCATTGCCATCATTTAGCAGGCTAACGCGATAGGTCAAAACATCCCCCGGCGTAACGCTGCCGTTCACATCACGATCATCATTGCTCACTAAAACCTTCGTCAGCGTCGGAGCTTGGTTTTGCTCAAGGGGCACCTTGGTTTCCGCCAAGACAGGATCTGCCAAGTTATCCGCATCCGCAGTTGCTTTGTTCACAACGACCCCGGCAGTAATATCCGTGACCAACACGGTGTAACGCCCTGTCAGAATACAGGTGTCACCTGGGCCAACTTCAGCACAAACGGCCTCGCTTGGCTGCAAGATTTCATCCGAAACACGCACATTGGTGAGCGTCACGTTACCCGTATTTTGAGCGGTAATGCGATAGCTCAAGGCGTCGCCCGAATTCAAATCGCCACTGCCATCGATATCGATGTGCTCGATAAATTCTTTATCCAAAGCGAGTTCGGTGACTTGAGTCAGCGGCGTATTCAGCACAACCTTACGGCCTTCGGGATGCTCTTTCATACTGGCCAGCGCAATATTCACTAGGTTGCCAGCATCAACATCCGCTTGAGTCACTTTATAACTGCCAACGAGTTTACAGCTCGACCCTGGCAGCACCTTCGCGCAGCTTGCGGAACTCGGGGATACTCGGTCATCACTGAGCAACACCTGGGTTAAGGTGGCATCGCCATCATTTAAGAGGCTCACAGTAAAGGTCAATAAATCGCCAGCGGAGATTCCACCGTTTTCATCACGATCCGTCAACCGAGACAAAACCTTGGAGAGGGTCGGCTTAAAGTTTTGTACCAGCGGTGTAATCACCGTGGTTTCAAGGGCCTTGGGTAATTCATCCGCGATCACAGACGCAACGTTCGTAATGTCGCCTGCATCCTTATCCGTTTGGGTGACAACATAAACCCCGCTGAGTTCACAACTGTCATTCGGCGCCAAAACAGCGCAGACAATCGATGACGGCAGGATCATCGTGTCGGTAACGGTCACATCCGTGAGCGTCTGATTGCCGACGTTGGTTGCAAGGACTGTATAAGACAATTCATCACCCACAACAATTTCCTCTGTCGAGGTGGCCGAGACTGTCTTGGCAATGGCCAGTGCTGGGCGTCTTGGCACCATAGTGCGCAAATCCGTTTGCGTTTTCTCAGGAATTTGTTGACTGGTTACGGTGGCAATATTGTCGATAAAGCCGGCATCAACGTGCGCCTGAGTTACCTTCAAGATACCCGCCAAGGTACACGCCTGACCCGGCTCAACGCGCTCGCACGTGATGGTTTTTGGCTCAAGTTGCTCATCAACCACGACCATGTCTGTCAGCGTAAGATTGCCGATGTTCGTCGCTGTCACCGTGTAGGTTAGTGTGTCGGCAAGGGAGATATCGCCTGATTCATCCTCGTCGGTATTAAGTGAAACCCGCTTACTGATTGTTTGCGATGGCTCGCCAGCCAATGGCGTCTCGGTCGGATCATTGGTCGGATCTTCATCCGTATCCCCAGGGCTGTCCTCAGCCTCATCGCCGTTGTCCGAAGTATCCTCAACCTTTGTCCCAAGCGGATCCGTACCCGCAACCAGCGCCA
>Ga0206125_10001735_pt1 | contig 24634 bp, 17 predicted proteins | sample Helgoland_Spring_4_FD_148598 | JGI IMG/M metagenome (GOLD analysis project Ga0206125, IMG submission 148598) | Pelagic subsurface seawater microbial communities from Kabeltonne, Helgoland, North Sea - Helgoland_Spring_Bloom_20160331_1 | ecosystem: Environmental > Aquatic > Marine > Epipelagic ... | reverse complement strand
TATATTCAACTTTTTTTGTTGTTTTAATACAAGTGATTAAATCATCAACAACACAAGGATCAACAATAGCGCCTTTTTCTTGTAATTTATAAACAATTGATTCTAATAATGTGTAAGAGTGTAATGTAGACATAACTTTGATTTTAATGTTGTGCTTAACTGCTCAACGTGGTAAATATACGAAAGATAGCCCGGGAAGCCAAGCCTCCCGTGCATTATTTTTTACCAGTTGTTAACATCATCTTCTCCACGTTTTTCGTGATCATGTTCACTATAAACCCTTAGGTTTAAATACTCACCATCCCCAATATAAGAGGTATCTTCTCTAATATCTTTATCATATGCAAAACAAAAATCATACTCCTCTTTTGTAAGGATTTCTTTTGTATTCATAATCTCTTCAAAACGATTGAACTCTTGTTCTGCAAAATAAATTTCTTCTGGACTCATCATATAACCTTAATTTTTGGATGTTGTGCTTAACTGCTCAACATGGTGAATATACGAACCCTCTCCCGGGTAGCCAAATTTTATCGCATAAAAAGCCCGGAACGTCTTCCGGGCTTAGGTTGTTAAGTTGTAGATTGAAACCGCGCGCATTTAAGGTTAGAGGTTTTAAGTCTTTTATTGATTTTTCAATATCGCGGATTGTGTTTTACACTCTTGGGATCTTTTACCTGGACTACTCCTTACCAGCTTTGACCTTAACTAACTTGGCATGAATATACGAAAAATAATGCGCGTCTCCAAATGGGACGCGCATTGTCTTTTATTTATTTTAATTTATTCTTAACTTGATGTTGTCGCTACTGCAGTTTTTGTTGATGTAGAAGTATAAGATAAGTTTAATTGAACTTCTGGACTGTTAGCTGCACTATAAATTTCACCTCCATTTTCTGCAATAGTAGATCCTACCATTGTTAAAATATCTCCAGTTAAATCTCCTGTTGCAATTGTTACTGTAATAGTACCTGTACCCCCACTTCCTAAAGCAGCGGCATCAATTGTTAATTGATCTCCTGGTTTAAAGGCATATGCTGCTGATGCTTGTGATACAAATGAAATTTCAGATAATACTCCTCCTCCATCTAAAATACAATTTGCAACTATATCAGAAACACCTGCTACACCTGTAAATGGAACTCCATTATAAGTTGCTGCTGCTCCTCCTGAAATTGTTCCTGATGCTGAACCTGCTAAATTAGCTCCAACTGTAATTACATGAGCTGCAATTCCTCCATCATTAGTTGCTGTTGCAGGATGGGTATGAGAAAATCTTACTAATTTAGATTGGCTATTATTATTCACATAAGTATAAACTACTGGTGAAACTGATCCACCACCTTGTTTTCCATTTGTAACACTAATTGTTGGTACACCACCACTATCATCTACTAATACTGCTTTTTGGAATACAATATCAATAAAAGTAGTATTTTCTACAATAGAGGATAAAGCTGGGGTTGCATTAAACACAGCATTTATTATTTTATTTTCAATATCTCCTTTAACATTATTCATAGCAGATAAAGAATTAAAAGCTAATTGCCTTGAAATCAACTGTTGTGCAACAAAATCATCATATTGTAATTGTTCAGTTAAGTATTTTTTCTTTTGTTCTTGAAGAGATAAATTTCTAATATCATTTCTTTTGATAAAAGATTGCCATTCTCCAGGACTTTCTGCGTTGTGGTATAAAGCCATAATTATTTATTATTGTTAAATTTTATTATAAATATGTAAAAAAATATTAATATGCATTCCTCTTGGAAGTTGTTTGAAATGTTGATGTATAAGGTGTTGGTTTTGGGTTTTCAATATCGAACAAAGCTTTAACATGAGTAAATATTTCTATATTTTGTTCTTGTGTACGAGGTGACTCATATATCTCCCAATTTTTACCTTTTATTTTTTTACCATTTTTATCTGGTCCTCGTGATTTAGATTTTAACCATAATACTGCTACTCTATCAATATCTTTTCCAAAACATTCTTCATAACATTGAGCATATATAGCCCCTTGTAAATCATAGGTAGTTTGGAGATGGTTTGATGTTTTAAAATCTATTATCCAACGTTCCATTTTACCATCTATTTCAATTTCACATACTAAATCACAGGTACCCGCTACCTCAATTTTATCTGAGAATAAATGTACTTCTGCTTCTATTAATGTTGGATTATAAGTTTCCCAAAAATCCACAAATCTAAGGAACATTTGCCATACATGAGCAGGCATTTTAGGGTTACCATCTTTGTATAAAAATGTAATTTCTTCACCGTTTAACCAGTCTTCAATCATTTCATGTACTAATGTTCCTTCTTCTGCTGCTTTCTTAACAATCCATTCCGCACTATAACCTACTTTTTTAAGCCAGTCTTCAAAATATTTGCCTTTTGGGTAAGAACTTAAAACATGGGTTACTGATGGATAATATTTACCATTTCGTCTATAATATCTTGAATCAGGCATTGTAACTTGTTGATAATCATCTGAAATTTCTAATAGTCTTTTGTATGATTTTTTGATCATATAGCTAGTTTTTGTTCCATTAAATCATAGTAGGTTAATGGTAACGTTGTTTGTATAAGTTTAGTGAAATTTTCGAAACCCATTTCACTCGGATCCTTATCTTGCATATCCACAAGATAGACTTCTTTACCTTCTGCCATTAATCGCTCGCAGAATTTTAAAGCTTGTTTAATTGCATCCCTATCTAATGCAATGTAAATTTTATCTACTACAGAAGTAACTATTTTTTTCATTAAGCTACTCTGTATGTTTTTCCCTAATAAAGGGATTGCGTTTCTTTTTATAGCCATAGCATCAAATAGTCCTTCACATAAAATAACTGGTACATTCCAATTTATTAAATGTTCATTTGGTACTATATCTCTACTTGCTGATGGGTTACGATATTTAACATATGGTTCTTTTTCAAATGAACGAGCAGTAAAGTAATTTAGTCTACCATCTGCATCATATGTTGGAATTATAATCATATTTTTATATAAACCTTCTTTACAGTAACCTATATCATATTTAATAATATCGTATTTACTCACATGCCTATTTTTTAGGTACGCAGTAGCGTGTCTAGCCATTATATCGCTTAAGTCAACGTTATCCAGGCTAATAAACTCGGATGGTAATACAACACTAGATACAACTTGGGTTTCCTTAATTGATTTTGAAGATTTAACTAAACTTCCTAATTCTACAAATTTATCTGCTGCTGCTTTAACCTGTCTAAATAAATTATATACTGTAGTTCCTCTAGCATCACAAGCCCAACAGTGCCAAGGATTTTTACCTTCGCGATTTTCTGTTAAGTTTACTTCTAATTTAGGTTTATGGTGATTACATAAAGGGCAATGGTAAGCATAGTTATTTCGAGCAGTAGCCTTGCCCGAACCTAATACTGAATTTACTAATGTAACTAATAATTGGTTTACCATATATGGTAATATACGAAACTAGATTTTATCAACCACGAAATCCTCAAATTCAATTTCATTTAAATCTTTTGTGAAAAATTTACCTAAAATATTATCATTAAAAAATTCATCTGGTTTTTCTAATACTTGATATATCATTTGATATTTTATTTCAAAATATGTTAATGATTTTTTACTAGGACACATTTTTAATATGGTACGTTCAAATTCATCTTTTTTACCTTCTAATAATAACTGTTTTATTTCTTTTTGAGACCCATAATATTTAAGCCAATCTGATTCTTTAACTACTAATTTATATGAAGGTCTTCTACCAACTACTCCTGTTAAAGCTGCTAGTTCTTTTTTACCTAATTTTTTCTTTTGATTGTGAAATAATACTTTTTTCCCAATATACGATTTACCCGAAGGTTTGTGTGTTGTTATATAAACAAAACCGAATGTATTTTCTGGGAATTGAGTAATATCTCCTATTTCATGCTGTTTATAGGTCCAACTCATAATTTTGATTTTAAATTACTACCCACTTTTGATAAATAGGTGCATATATTACACCTCCGGGGTTTACATTATTAGTAAATTTTGTTACTAAGGATTGCCATTGATCTTCAGTCATTTCATTTGGTAACCATATTGTATCTATTATAATTAAATCATATAATTCAGTAGTAGTATACGAATAAACATCTCCTTGAATTAAATTTATATTTTCATTTAATTGCCCATGAGAATTAGTGTAATCAATAATTTCTTGAGATATTTCTAATACGTCAACTGTACTACAGTTTTTTTCTTCATATAAAGAAAGTGGAAATAAACCCATCCCTAATCCTACTACTAATACAGAATCGCATGTTTCCCAATTAAAACTATTAAAATTATCTCTCCACCATTTACAATTTTCACAATCACCTAAAAATACTTTAGAGTATTTTGAAAAATTTCCTAAAGCATGGTTTGTATCTTTGTATGTCATCATTGTATGACCATGTTCATCTTTATTTATTTCAAGTTTAGGACTTGTATAATCTGGTAAATTATTATCTATAAATTTCATATTTTTTTAATGTTTATATTATTAAGTACAGGAATCTACAGAAGTAATAACTCCTAGACCATTAGTTTGAACCGCCAAATTTGGAAAAAATTGTGCTGATGATGCATTTGTAGCAAGATATTTAGTTCCAGTACTAATTATAACTCCATTTTCATCTTTAAAAGTATCACCTACTTCTGGTGATAAAGATGTATTTCCTGAACCTTTTTCAATTGATCCTAAGTCATCGGTAGGATCACCACAAGCTTGTCCTGGTTTAAAATTTTGGGAGAAATCTCCATAATAGAAATCTCTTGTAGTAACATTTGAATAACCATAAAAATCTGATATAGCATCTGGGGCTGCAAATCCTGCAGTATCACTAAAGGTACCTAAAGATTGATTAGTGGCTGATGCCCCTAATTCAACCCTAATATCATTTATACTTAAAGGTCCTGTAGTTGGTAATGTCATTATACTTTAGATTTAAGTTCGTCGATTTGTTTTTGTTGTTCCTTAATTGCTTCAATTAATAGTGGAACAATTTTTTCATAATTAACGGCCTTATATCCATTATCTCTTGTAGTAACAGCTTCTGGTAGTATTTCTTCAATTTCTTGGGCTATTACACCTACATCTCTACCTGTATTACCATGTATAGTTTTTATTTCTTCTTGGTTTAATTCTTTCCAATCAAATGTATTACCACTTACACCAATTACTTTACATAAAGCATCATTAATTGGTTGGATATTTTCTTTTAATCTTCTATCTGATGTTGAAAATGCTACAACATCATTTGTTGCATCAATTCTACCTACTGTTGGACTTAAAGAAAGACTGTCTTTTCCTACTGTTAATGAACCTGTTATAATAGTATCATTCATGTAAGTAGTGTTGGATTGACCTGCTGAAATGCAACTACCTATAATATGAACATTCCTATAATCTTCAACTGTATTACAAATACCTCCTAAAATACTTGAATTACAGGATGTATTAATAAGATTACCACAACCTCCTCCTATAAAATTAGTACAAGTTATTCCTTCAGCTGTAGTGGATTTAATTCCATTACAACAACCTCCTGCTATAGAACTATATGATTGTGATATTATACAATGATCTTGTCCTCCTCCTATACTAGATGCATTTGATGAAAAAATTTCTAAATCATTACCACCTCCTATAAAGCTAAAAGTTGAATAGCAAATCTGTGATCCTCCACCAGTATTAACTATAGTATTAACATTTCCTTTAAATATTCCTCCACCTTTAGTATCACCTACTCCCACAAATGAGAAATTTGCACCTTCTAGTTCATTACCAAATCCACCACCGATTAAACCACCACAAGAGGAAGAAATAATATTTTCTCTACCACCTACTATAGAATTAAAGCTATTAAGAGATCCTGTAATTATATTAGTAAATCCACCTCCAATAAAAGAACCAGTAGCTCCAGCTCCAGAAGAACTATTAGAACCAAATTTAATTATATTACCTTTACCTCCAGCAATAGTACTGTGACAAGAATTAGCTGCCATAATGTGATCCTCACCAAAGGTTGATATTCTATTATTTAATCCTTGAAATCCAACTCTATCATTGCATATTTTAGATTCTATACTACCAAAATTTGATGAACCATTAACACTTAAATGTGCATCAGCGGTTGCAGTTGTAGATCCACCTGATATAACATCGATAATACCATTATCATCTGTTAAATCTCCTATTAATAAACTTGCTCCATTACTTTTAATACCACTTTTAGCTTGAAATTGTAATGCACAAGTTGTTGGGTTAAATGTTAAATCAGCTTTGGCACATGCTGTATCTGTTGATGTACCATCTGCTGTTAGTATTCTATTAGTATCTGGTGTGAAAACTGTATCAAATCCTGTTCCTGATGTTCCCGAAGAACCTGAAGAACCACCTACACCTGAAGATCCTGATGAACCTGAGCTACCTGATGAACCTGAGCTACCTGATGAACCTGAGCTACCTGATGAACCTGATGATCCTGATGAACCACTTGATCCTGATGAACCTGATGAACCTGATGAACCTGATGAACCACCTGCACCTGAAGATCCTGATGAACCTGAAGAACCTGAGCTACCTGATGATCCTGAAGAACCACCTGCACCTGATGAACCTGAAGATCCACTTGAACCTGAAGATCCTGAAGAACCACCTGCGCCTGATGAACCTGATGATCCTGATGATCCTGATGAACCTGATGAACCTGAAGAACCTGAAGATCCACTTGAACCTGAAGATCCTGAAGATCCTGAAGAACCTGATGAACCTGAGCTACCACCTCCTCCACCAGTAATAGTTACTGTTATATTATCTGGTGTAGGTTCTGTAACAGTAGCACCTACAAAATTGATAGATTCTACATCTACAGTTAGTGAAGATCCATCATCTAAGATTTCAACAGCTTGTCCACTACCTGATGAACCACTTGATCCTGATGAACCTGAGGATCCTGATGATCCTGATGAACCTGAAGAACCACCTGCACCTGATGAACCTGAAGATCCACTTGAACCTGATGATCCTGATGAACCACTTGATCCTGATGAACCTGATGAACCTGATGAACCTGATGAACCACCTGCACCTGAAGATCCTGATGAACCTGAGGATCCTGATGATCCTGATGAACCTGAAGAACCACCTGCACCTGATGAACCTGAAGATCCACTTGAACCTGAAGATCCTGAAGATCCTGAAGAACCTGAAGAACCACCTGCGCCTGATGAACCTGATGATCCTGATGAACCTGAAGAACCACCTGCACCTGATGAACCACTTGAACCTGATGAACCCGAAGAACCACTTGAGCCTGATGAACCCGAAGAACCACTTGAGCCTGAAGCTCCAATAGTTGTTTTAAAAACTTGACCTGTAGTGTTATTATATGATAAATAATGGGTTTGTGCTGTTGATAATAACTTACTAGGGTCAATATACATTGAACCTGTTAAAGTTGAAGAACCTGATATTGTTACATCGTAAGGTTCTGCTCCTGTAAAAGCATCAACAGATTGAGAGACATGCCATGATTGGATTATCTTACCTTGTTGTATTTCTGATTGGTATTTAAATAGTTTTGCCATGGATTAAAAATGGGTTTATTATAAATATAACCTATCTATCAATATTCACCAGAATAGTTGTATCTGTTGTTTGAGAGGATTGAATTGGTTTTGCTAATTTACCTATTGCTAATAATTGAAAATCTTCATCATATAAACCTACAGTTGTTATATATGGTGAAAAGTATGATCCTGTAATTGTACTTAAACGTACACCTGAGGATGCTGTATTTTCCCAATTTATACTACTACTTGGAAATACTGTAGGTATTTGACTACCAGTAATAGAACTAGGGTTTAAAGTATAGTTAAATTCATTTTCTGATATTGTAGCTTTATATTGAGTTTCATATAAAGTATAAGAACTAGAAAAAGACATAGTAACATTATTACTTATTATCCAAGCATTTATCCATTCTTCAGTATCAGTTGAAGCAACAGGAGAAACACCATATTTACTTACTCCATAAACTGCTGTACCATAAAATTCTCCTTCTATACCATCAGCATCTACTAGATGTGAATCAAAAAGTGTTACTATTCCATGTTCATATATTATATTACCTGCCATGTAATGATAATTAGCATTACTAGCAGTTGTTTTATATAATAACCTACCTTCTCCATCATCTTTAATAGAACCTGTAGGTCCTTCTAATAAAAAAGAATTAGGTTGTATATAATCACCCCATAATTTTGAAGGGATGGAAATTACACCAATAGGAACTGATGCTGTTGTTGGGGAAGGAGTAGGGAAATTTTTACTAGGCCATAAACTAGTTTGTGGATAGTCATAATAATTAGTATTTTGTACTTGACCTATTCTTCTATCCCCTTCAGGAGATGCTCCTATAACAATACTAGAAGTAATTGCATCTTGAGTAAACCCATTACTACTAGATATATAGTTTTGGTAATATAATTGTTGAATTGAATCATATACCAATACTTGTGGTACTTGATATGCAGGAATTGCACCCGCCATAACACTACCAGATAATAAAAAATCACCATTTCGGCCTAAAAATCTATTTATTTCAACGTTAGATTGAGTTAAAGCTAACCCACCTTTATAATAGAAAGATTTATTTACCTCAAATGGAGATATTATTAAGTCCTGTGAATTTAATTGTTTGTAAGCGCTCATTCATTTTAGAAATCTAATTTCACTCTTACTAGAGCTTCTTTTGTAAAATCTTTTTGTATTGGTCTTGACAATTTAGCTACTGCTAATAAATCATTTGAATCATTATATAAACCAACGGTTGTTGGAAAAGTTTGTGGATTGTTAATAAAGTATGGATATACTACTTCACCTGTTGATCCTGATATAAATGATGGATTCTCTGTGTAATTATATTCTGAATTTCTTGCTCTAATAAAAACATAATCTGATGTTAGTGTTTCTTGGGAATTTAATTCAAATATATTATTAACTCCTGAAATACCTACTGATCCAGATATAACATCATATAATTTAGTTGGATTATCTCCAAAAGTATCTGCAGTAGTAGTTGTTCCAATATTTATACCACCACCAGTTGCTGTATTATTATTTAATGCTGTTGCATTTAATAAAATGGTAGAAATATCAGGTAGTACTATACCATAAGATCCACTAGCAGGTGTATATCCATTACCTCCATCCCAAGAAGTACCATTTGATCCTGATATTAGTTGGTAAGCTCTTTGTGTACCATAAAAAGTTGGTAAAGTTACTTGGTTTGAATCATCTGTTAAATGGATTGCAGTATAATTACTATTATTACTTTTTAAAGCTAAATTTAAAGAACCAGGTAATAAAGATTGTTTATATCTTGCTCTTTCAATACTAATAACATAAAAATCATTATCTGCACCACTACCTGTAAATGTTGGTCCAAAAGTAAATTTTGAATTTTCATCTTCTAGTACTAATGTTCTATATTGACCATAAATAGTTGTTGTTGGAGATACAAAAGGTACTGAGGAATCAAAATTTACACCTCCACCACCATTTTTATTAGCATAAGCAATTTGAAATTGTACCGCTGCTGTTATATCTGATGAAGATGTTTGGTAAACACTTAAATAATAAGGACCCGACGTTCCTTCTTTTTGTGTTGAAGATGAAAAATAGGTATTAAGTGATGGGGAATTATTACTCCATACTGTTGAAGTTACCGAATCGGAACTTACTATAAAATCTTCAGGATCTAATCTTTTAAATGCCATATCTTATTATGTTAAGGATTGTTGAGTTACTGTTACTGGGATTGTTATTCTTGCGCCACTATCTAATCCTGTTACTGTTAATGTTGTTCTTAATAATTTGTTTGAACCAAATAAAGTATTAACTGTAGTTGAAGTTAAGTTAAATTGAGTACCTATAATTGTTTTAGTTACATTAGTACCAAGTGTTTGTGTAGCGGTTGAATTTGCTGATGTTGCTGCTTCTGTTTGGATACCTTGTCCTGTAAATGTATTCATTAATCTTACATCTCCAATAGTTGCACTATATCCTGATGTTTCGAATACTTGTTCATTACCTAAATAATTTAATGTTTGAGGTGTTACAGCTAACTGAGCACCTTGTTTTAAAGTAATAGCGGCAAAACCTAAATCCAATACTGGTAGTTTTGCTGTACCTCTAGGTAAAGTAGTTAACTTATATTTCATTATCTGCAATTCACTTGGAAATGCTTCTAGTAAAGGCATGTTATCAATTGCCTCTCCATAATAAGCTGAACCCGAAGGGTGATTTGGATTGTATAATGTATAATCAATTTCATCATCTCCTAATGCAAATTGTGTAATTTGAAACGAAGAATCATTTCTAGCTAACAATTCTCTACCTTTGGTTGTTAAGATAGCATCAACTGTTATTACTGCGTTATTTAAATATCCCATGTTGTGTTTTTATATAAATATTGTTATATGTTATAAATATGTATTCTTTTTAAGATTCTATTACTCCTTTAGAAATTAAATCATTTACTATTACAGAAGCACTTTTTGTTAAATACTCTGTTGGAAAATCAGGGAATAAAATACCTGGTGTTGTTTGTAATTCTAAAATACTTAATGAACCTGTATATAATCCTTTACTATCCGCTTCTGGTGAAGAACCTGTAAGATAACCTCCTTGTAATGCAAATGATCCAGTTGATAGTATTGCTTGACCAACACTTCCACTTGATAATGTACCATAAGGGAATGGCGTCTCCAAGTAAAGTGAATTAGGATTTACAACTTTTCTTCTTACTAGGAAAAAATCTTTTTGTATTGATTTATCTACTGGTCTATCTAATCTAAGTTTTACTTTACCAAAAGTACCTGCTGCACTTGAACTAATATTTTCTTGTGGTGCAAATACCTCTAAAACTCTATATGTAAAGTTTTCATTATTAGCAAATCTAATTTCATCATTTTCTTGAAATTCTATTGGGTTCTCTATTGTATCAAAAGCCGTGGTACTTGGTTCTACATTACCCGGAAAATATTGTGATGTGCCTGGTTCATAAGGTAAATCACCTTGATAAAATCCAGTACCATATGCTTCATTAAAGTTAGAAGATGACATTTCTATAATTGAATAGTCTATTCCAGTTGATCCTGAGAATGTCCAAAAGGGGGCTGATGCTATATTTGCTCCTGCTAGTAAATGATCTTGAACCCCTATACCTTGTATTTTAGTTGGGGTATAAGCTCCATTATATGCTATTGGGAAGAACATTCCTTGAACATAATCTCCTCCTCTAGAATTTTTAAATCTACCAGAAATTGACCAGTTAAGTTCATTACCTGCTTTAATACTTTGTCTACCAGAATTAGCTGAGAATATCCATTCTAAAGCTATAACACCAGATCCATTTTTAGGATGTCTTTCTCGCATTAAACCTAAATCAAATAATGTTTCAAACATTTCCCATTCGGCATAAACAATAAGACCTTCTTTAGGTACTTTAACTCTAGAGGTTGTCCATCTATCTAAATTTGAATTATATCTAGGACCTAAATTTTGATTACTTTCTAAATTTCCATATTGGAACCAACCATATTGATCTACATTCTTTAATAGAAAAACATCCCCTGTTTGAGTATAAACTTTACAATCAATATATTCTAAATTGAATGGTTTTGTGGTTAAAGTACCAGGTTCAGTAATATTACCATAATGCATTTTTAAGTGGATTTTTAATTCCTCCCTTGTTCTATTTGTTTCACTAACAAAAGTAGTAACTACAGATGTTTGCATTGATATTATCTGTTCATTATTTAAATCATCTCCAGCACCTACACCCCATGGTGAGGCAGGGTCATTAGCAGTTGATGGGTAACTTGCAGCACCAGCTTTTACATCACCTGCCCCTGTTCCTGCTACATATGGAAGAGCATAACCAGTAGATGGAAGAGATGGAAATACAGAAGGTTGTGTAATTGCTTCAGAAGGATCTAAAAAGTAATCAACTGATTGTAAAGGTGTATTTTGATCGATAGAAGCTGTACCTACAGCTGAAAATTGAGCAAATGTAATAAGATTAGCATTATCGTCATCATATCTTGAAATATAACCTGAACCTGATAATGGGATAGTTGGTGAGTAATTTTCTCCAGAATTTTGAGAGTAACATATTGGTGTTACATATTCCATTGTACGGCTAATAGGAGATGGAGAACCTAAAGATTGATACTTACTATTAATATCTTTTACAGCTAATTTACCTACAGTTGTGTTTGGGAAAACAGCTTTAAAAGTATCTATAGTTATAGGTTCTAATGATGGTGGTAAAGCATTACCTTGTTCATCAATTAAATAACTTAAATTTACTCTGGTTAAACCATTAATGTTTGGGTATGGATCATCTAAATCATTAAAATATCCAAAGTAGGCATCTCTTAATTCTACAGTTGGGTTTTTACCATATGTTCCAAAATCTCCAACAGACCATACGTTTAATTTAGCACTAGTAGATTTTACCCCATCATATCGTGGATTAATTGAACGTAATGTTGTGTAGTTAGAATCTGGTACTGCAGCTTTAACTGCTTTATTATCTAATATTTGTTCTTGATTTACTGGAATTATTGGACCCGATTCATTATTATAGTCCACATCCATTAAATATTCACTTGGTCTTTGTAATATAAAGTTATTTAACATAGGTTGGCAATCCAAAGCTAAGTTAAATGGTATAGCACCTTCATAATAAGTTGGAACTATAAAATTAGTATTTTGAGGTCGCCTAAAATTACTAAAAGCAGGTACAAAAGGAGTTGTTAATGGAGAAAAAAGTGACTGTGATGGGTAAATACTAGCCGAGAATTCTTGTATTACTAAACCAGTTCCTGGTCCCTCTTTTTCTACTTGTACAGAAAATCTATGAATATCATTAGCATTAAATAGACCTGGGTATTTACTAGTTACGGTTGCTGTTCCTGTAGAAGAATAGGTGTTTGTTCGTAAAAATTCTAAACTTAACATTTCCTCACCTGTATTTTCTGGTTCAGGTATAAGATTAGATCTTCTTAAAAGTATACTACTTGTAATACCAAAATTTGCTGATCCTCCTTCTCCAGAAGCTGTTATTTCTACTTTAGGTGAATTTGTTAGTGATCCATCTGATGTTTTAAAATCAAACTGTTGTCCTGTTAAAGTACTTCCATTAATTTGTCCTACTTTTAAATCTTTAAATTCATATTCAAGATAATATATATCTCCAGGGTTAGCATAAGTAGAAGTAGTATCCGTACTAAAATCAACGTCTTTAAATGCTCTTATAGGGGTATCTGTAAAAGTAATTGTTGACCCAGAATATATTGAACCTGAAAAACCGCCAAGCCCCGTTGCGGGATCGAAAATTGAAGAGGTTATAATAAAATCACCTTGTGAGCCTGTTCTTTTTAAATAAGCGTTAACAACACATTCATTATAAAAATCTGATGTTGCCGATGATAATGATTCATTAGTTGTTCCATTTTGAAATCCATCAGATGGGGTAGTATAATTTCCTTCAGCAAATAGTTGGGGGACACTAGTTGCAGGGTATAAACCTAAAGCACCACCACTTGTTTTATTATAATAAAGTAATGCTCTCATGGAACTTAATTGAAATGAATAATCAAACGTTGATCCTTCATTATTTTTTATTAAAAAGTAAAGTCTAGAATTATAGGCATCTCCAGATGGTGGTTGGATTTGTCCAGCCATTCCATTACAAAAAATTACTTCATTTGATAATTCAGCTTTTCCATTAGAATCAGAACTAAAAGTATGAAGTATGCTAATTGTTCGTGGGGATGGGAATAATGGTCCTCCATCTCCAGATGGGTAAAATCTTTCTTCTACTAATTGAACATCAAAGTCTGCACTTACCCCTTGAGATTGGATAATACAAGATACAGTAAAATCTACATGACTCCAAGATGCAAAATTAGTTACACCTGAGTCTTCCAATGATCTTGCAACACTATCAGTTGCTCCAGTCCATCTTATTCTTATAGAACCATCATAAGTTTCCCCCATATTAGGAATACCTAATGCTGGTATTGCTGTTTGGTTTAAAAATTCAGGAGTGTATGTTACTATTGAAAAAAATTGGAGATCAAAATCAGTATTATTTGTGTTTGCACCACTACCTGAAAAAGGAATAAAGGATCCTCCTCCACCTCCACCTAATGTTGGGGGTACACCACCTAACTGTAAATCTAAATCAGTTATAAACATAGAGTTAGTGGTTGGTACTTTTATTTTTGGATGACCTGCAAAAGGTGCAATATCTGTTACAGGAGTAACTGAACCTGAATTACCTGGGATTTGAGTGTTAAAATTATTACCATTAAATAAAACAGTACCTAAACCAGTTGTAGATTTAGGAGCTGGTCTGTAAAAACCAGAATCTATGTTAAGTAGTACTATAGTTGCAGTTTTTCCACTTATTGGGTTTCTATTACCTGTTTGTAAAGATCCAATAGGTTGTAAAGCATTATTAGTAGAAACACGAACAACAAAATAATCTTGTCCTGTTCCAGTTACATCTAAATTTGAAAACTTATAATATCTACCACTCTGAAGAGAAGTAGCTAATGTTGATAAAGTTGGGTCAGAATAAAGTACTGGGGTATCTGGTGATACTGGGAAGAAACCACTAGCATTTGAGTAATATATAATATTATCACCTGAAGTAAGGTCAGCTGATGCTGCTGCTGCTGCCGCAGAAGTATATCCTGATACATCTGATTTTACATAAAATCCTCTTGTTGGGTTTGCATTTAAAAGGAAAGTTTGACTTGTTAGAGTTGCTGTACCTTCATATTTATTACCTTGATGGTATATTCCTTCATTTTCAACTATTCCTGTCGCATTAGTATTTAAGGATGCACTATATTTAACATCAAATTTTAAATACCATGGAATATTAGGTGTATATGGTATAGTATAAGCACCATTTTCATATTTTGTATTCTGGAAAAATATTCTGAATGTAGTAAAATTAGTTGAACCAGAATTAAAGAAACCTAATGCATCTTGTGCGAGAGTTCCAGAAAAGTTATTCCAATAGTAGAAATTTTGTTCTTGGGAAAGTGTATTAGGGTTTAAAAATACACCTTGTTGTAAATCATCTATACTTTCAGATATACTTAATGATGTTGTATAATCTGTTTTTGTATCTAAACTCCATTGCATAGATCCACCATCTTCTGAACTTGTAATGGGGTAATAAATTGAAGTACTAAAACCATCAGAAATTACTTGATAAAAGTTATTTCCTTTTGTTTGGGATACTTGTAATATAATATGATCGGCGTATACTGTCCTACCAGTTATAAAATATTCAGTTGCTGTAGCACCATATGGTAATTTACCTGAAGGGAGGGTAAATAAAACTTTTAAATTTTCAAAATCATCTAAATAATTAATTACCTCTACTCCACTAACATCATTTTGACTTAATTTAATAGCTTGTACTTGTTGTATTCCTACTTGACCTTGATCTGTTTGTTTAGATGAAATCCATGCATATCCTTCTGGGGGGACATTGGATTGATTGTTAAAACTACCTTCATTTACTACACCATCAAATTGAAAATCTAATGGAAAAAATATAGGTTTGTATACTACAGGTGTATCATTAGCATTTAAATACGGATCGCAACCAGGATTTAAAGACTGTGTTGCTACTATTATCATAGAACCACTAAATATACCATCATAAAATTCTGATTGGTTATCTTTAGGGAATTTTCTAGGGCCTAAATATGATCCACTAATAAATTGTGAGCTACTTTGATTAAAATTTGTTGGATTTAATACGGATCCATCATTTCCATCTTGCCAACTTTGTGTTACACCAAACCTATTATAAGGTACAGTAGCATTCCAATCTGGTGCTGGGGTTATTATTTGTTCTACTAATTCAACAATGATTTCTCCACTGTAACTGGGGTTAATATCAGAAGCTTGTATTATAACCCTGTTACCAGCACTAAGAGGTACAGTATTTAATGTTGTTGCAAATACTGACAAGTTAAACAAATTACCTGCTTTAATCTCAATGTCTACACTAATATTACCTAAACTATAATTAAATCCATCATAAACAGGATAATAACCATTACCTTTAATAATTGGAGCAAGTATATTAGAATATTGCAGATTTGTAGTAGTAGGATCTAGAAATGTTGAGGATTTTATATAGGGTTTTAAGTCTGTTCCAGTATTAAAACCACCACCATCTCTACCTAATACTTGACCTCGTAATGGAATACCATATGTTTGAATACCATTAAATCTTTCAAATGAACCACCAGTTCCACCACTAAATTTATATATAGAAGAACCTTCAGTTGAATATTGTGGGAAATCCGTTGAACCTGAACTATAATCTTTAGGTAAATTTACTACTAAACCTTCATAGTCATGTAACGATGATGTAGCTTGTGCTGGTCTTTGTCTATTTCTTTCTAATATATGTTGTTTTACTACCACACCAGAAGATAAACTAGTTCTAGCAGGTGTAAAGTCTTTAATCATTTTAAATAAGGAATTATCAAAGAATTTAATTAATCTAACAAAATCAACTACATCATAGCTATCCATATATTTTTCAAAATATGAATTTCTTAATCTATCCAGATCTGGGTATGTATGTAGTGATGAAGAAGCAAATCTTGGGTCTCCAATAAATTCTCCTAAATTAAAATACCCCAATTGTGCATTAATATCATCATTAATTTGATTTGATGGAGAAAATGCTACCTCTAAATAATTAACATTAGGTGTATAACTTTGACTGGTGAAAGATGTTACTTGCATTGACTCCATTGGAGAAATTGTTTGGGTATCATTGTTTTCACTTGAAATTACAGGTAATGAAGAAGTGGGGTTGGTAAAACCATATGGAGCTTCAGCTAATATTATTTTTTCTGTTTGGATTTTATCTGTAATTCTATTTTTAATACCTACTGGTACTTGGTCTTGAAATATATCTTCTACATTTGTAATAAAATTAGGTGTATTAATATAAAAATTACTATTAGTTGCAAAGGATTGTGTAATTTGTACAGCAGAACCTGTTACTCTAGGGTGAATTGATGTTCTACTACTAGTATTTAATTGAGTACCTAAATCTGCCCTAAAAAACTGTTGATTAGGTAAATCATTAGAAAAAATAGTTGATGATCCTACTATATCTGTTGGATGGGTACTATTTCCTTCACTAGAATATGGATTAACTACATAGTCTAGGAAATAACTTTGACTAATTTCTTGAACATAATATCTTAATTCTTGAAAAGATCCAGAAAAAGGTGTATATACAGTTCCATCAGTAAATACTACGTTTGTATCTTTATTTAAAAATCCTATAGTTGCATCATAGTAATAGGAATCATCAAAACCTCCAACACTACTAGATTCATTAAATCCTATTTTACCATCTATTTCATTTGCAACATATAAGCTAGCAGTAGGGGTAGAACCATTAACATTCATTTGAACTGACCACCAATCTCCATTAAAGAAAGGTAAATATACACTAGCACTTAAATCAGGATTATCTCCTTCTGCTGGGATCCATTTTAAAGTACCATAAGTATCATAAGGATCTGGAATAGAACCTGAATAAGAACCACTTATTAAACCTGAACCTGTATATTCTAATACTAAATTACCACCACTATCATCGGTAGAAAATAATGATTGTGAATATCTAATATTACTATTAGCAATATTATTCACTGGTAGTGGTATTGTGGGGGATTTAAATCTTAATTGTATAGTTCGGGCCTTATTATTACCATTTTGAACAGGAAATTTATTATTTGCTTGTAAAGAAGATGATACAAAATTTGTAGCACTTACTCCCGTATCAAAAGCATAATTAAATACATCTTGTTTCAAATCGTAATCTTGAGATTCATTTCTATCTTTCCCTCCAAATTCACTTATTCGTAAAATTGTATCCGGGATTCCATAAGATGTAATTAATGCTCTTAACCCAGCTATTGTACCTTTAGTTTTAAGTAAATATGGTATATTGTGGTATATTCGTTTATATACACTCTTATTGACATCGTCTAATGGGACTATATCATTTGAAGCAGATATTTTAGTATCTACGTACTCATACCCAGAAGGTGTTGGTAAACTACCAGTTATATTTGGGAAGGGGAAAGCACTACCCGAAGGGGTTAATCCTAGAAAAGCAGTAAATAAATCATCAGTATTAAAATTATTTGAATATAATTTAACTGCGAAATCTTTAATAGCATCTGAAACTAAATCTTTAGATATACCATAATCTAATCTATTATCAGCATCAAATTTATTTGTAATATCTTTAGTATAAGTCCAAACATTGTCATAATACTGACCAACCATATCAACAAATAATTCGTAGTTTCTATTTGCTGGATCATCTCTTAAATATTCTGGTATAGAGTTGTATAACCAATCTCTGTTATTATCATCATAATCTATAGCAAGTGCCAAAGATGATGTTATCCATGTCTGTACTTCAGAATTTGAAGTTGGATATAAAATAAAAGGTGGTTCTGTATTAGATTTGGGGTATGAAGTAGATGAACCACTATTAAAATATAAAAAATACTCATAACCATCAAAATTCTTAATTATAGTATCTATAGCACCGGTTAATGAAGCAGCACTTGAACTATATGCTAAAGTAGTTGTTGTATCTGTTGTTATTTGATTTAAAAAAGTTGATAACTGATTGCTAGAGGATTGGATTAAATCTACTTTGTAAAAGAAATTTTCTAAACGTGTTTTAGCAGAACTAAAATTAATAAAATTAGCAAATTTTTCATAATCAATATTTATATTAATTTCTTTTTCGTTTAATAAACTTTGTATTTGATTAATCGAACTAGTTACATCAGAATTAATTAAAGTATTATATGAAAATTGTTCTCCGGGAGATGCTGTTTCTCCTATAATATTTAAATTATAATTTGGCCCAGCAATATATGTAAAATCATCTTCTATAGTAGGTTCAAAAGGGAAATCTACTTTATAAGCTTGTGGAGAAGAAAGTAATTCAACTACCCATAATTCAGATTTATTATTAAACTCTAAAGGTAAGGGTTCATATAATTTAATTAGTACTGTTGGATCTACTCCTTCTTCAGTTTCTAATTTTATATTATTAGCAATTATTGTTTGATTTTGACCAAAGTTAAGATAAAAATCAACAAAATAAGTTGATGTTTCTCTATATTGAACAAAATCATTTACTGATGATATAATATTACTATTTTCAATAACATTACTATCTAATCTGATTTCCGTTCTATCTGATGATATATCAGATATAAAATATTTTTCAGTAATAGATGATGCTGCTCTTTTTCTATAGAATGAATAAGATATATTATATACCCCGATATCAAAACCTAAAGATTCTAAATTAGAACTAGGATTTAATAATACATCTCCTTTTCTTACATCATATTCAAGTAAAGGAACTGTTTGACTAGGATATATTAAATCTTTATTTTGATCATATATATAATATTCTATATAATCAGTAGAGGAGGAAAAAACTGTATCTAATTCAGATTGAACAATTAAGTTTTCATCAGAATTAGAATAAGTTTGATACTCAAATGTATCTGGGATTATAGGTGTTATTGTTGGTTCTAATATCATAGATTTTTACTCTTATTTTTTCTAAATACTTAATAATTACTTGATGTTCCTGTATTAGTACCACCAGTTGATGTTTGTGTATTTTCTGATAGTGTTGTATTTGTATTTACTAATTGAGCATTTGCTTCTTGTATTTCTTTAGTTGCGGCTGCCATTATTGTATTACTTTCTTCATTTCCTGATTGGGCAACTTGAGCAGATATTAAATCCATTTGGGCTTTAAGTAAATCTTCTCGTAGTTGAGCTATTTCTGCTTGTAGCGCTTGTACCTCAGCACTTATATCATCAAAATTAATATATTCACCACTAGTTTGAACTAAATATTGATGTGAATTAGTTTCACCTAGGGCTTGTATATCATAAAAAAGAGAATTGTATAATCCAAAGAATTCTTCAACAGTTGGTTGAACAATTAAATCTTCAGTAAGAGAAGTATTACCAAATTCATCAAAACTAGTATTTATAGTTTTAATATATTGGGCTTTGTTGAATATTTCTTTCCTAAGATCTAAAGTTTCTTCTGCCATTATCCATTAACTATTTTAAAATAATAATTATCATCTTTAACTAATGTACTTCCACTTATTGTTGTTTGGATTAAGATTTTATAATATCTTTCTGGTTGTAAACCTGTCATATATACATCGAAATAATTACCTACAGAATCACAACTGATTTTAGTATAATTACTATCAAATTGAATTACAAATTCATTAGTATCTAAATCTTTAATGGCCCATAATGAACCATTTGGTAAATAATGATTTACGGTATCTATAGAAGAAGTTTGGAATATCCTTACGGGGTAATCAGGTCTACAATTTAGCCTAAACCTATTAATACTTTCACTATAAAACACTCCTGGGTTATTATCTAAAGCTACAAAAATGTCTGCAGTTGTTAAGGGAGGGAGTGAACCTGTTTCAAAACTAGAATCATCCCATTGAATTTCTAGTACTGGTGGATAAATAGTATTTGTATCAACTGAATAGAATTGCATTATAGGTTGAATTGCATCCGCTGAGTTAAATTCTATTGAATCTTCCCATTTTACTATAAAACCATTATTTTGTATGTCTGTAAATCCTCCAATATTATTAGAACTTGAATACCAAACATTTACTATGTCTGAAACATCTGCTTTTAAATCTTTATCTGATCTTAATTTAAAGGATTGAGTAATTTCAATATTAGGGTTATTTGGGTCTGTAGAACCTGTAAACCATGTTCCACCACCTGATGTACCTGTTTGCCAAGATGCAGTAACAAAAGTTGATAATGCAGGAATATCTATATCCCAATATTTTGCTCCTGAAGATGAAGATCCTGAGAAGTTCTGAGCTTTCCAACTAACACCATTTGTAGTAAAAGGTGAATCTAAATATGTACCACTACCATTATTCCAAGAACCAGAAACGGGGTATATTTCCATTTCAGTATCAAATATAACACCTTGAGCATTAGCTACATATGCTTTTAAAATACTTGAAAAAGGAATACCACTTCCAACTGTATTTTGTATAACACTATTAATTTGATTTTGATCAAATTCTATTAGATATCTAAATACTTGAGGGACTGGGTTTATATTAACATTTAAGTTACCCACTTCTATTATAGGGTCTATCCCTGTATTCATAAAGGGATAAAATGCATATATTGATGCGTCTTGTAAGGGAAATAATTTATATACTGCCATTTTTTATTTTTTAATATCCTCCATAACTAAAAGTTCCTGTACCTAAAGATACTATTCTTCCTTTTATATCATCATTAGGAAATTTAATTTCAAATATACTAGGGTCTAATGAAGGAAAAATTACTCCCCCTTGTGTAGCTCCAGAAATACTATAGGCATATTCTGAATAATTACTATTAGTTCCTGCTTTATTTATTATTTGTATATTAGCAACTGTTTGTATTCCTGGTACTGCATCTAATAAAATAGTTAATTCTCTTAATATAATTGGTTGGTTTATTTGCCATTTACGAGTTAGAAAATAGTTTTGTACTACTCCTATACATTGTGTTAATACTTCATTATTATTATAATTAGGTAAAGTTATAATATCAAAATCACAACCTATATTAACTATAAATGCATCTTTAATATTAACTGAATCTCCTATCATTCTATATTGATTAATATAGGTTTTTAGATTACTTTTCATAGCATCAGAAGATTTTGCTAAATTACCATTAATATCTTGTGTTAAGATATATAAATCTAAAATAGTATCTGGGTCTTTTATTGATGCCTTTGTGGTAAATGCTTTTGATATTACACCATATTTAGAAGGCATACTTAAAGCTCTAATTAAATAATCATCAGCAGTTACATTTCTTTGTTGAGTATTAAAATTAGACAATGAATTTTGTCTAATTTCTTCTATTGTGTCCCCACCACCTCCTCCACTAGCTGCTATAGGGTTGTTTGTTGCTAAAGAATTAAAAACAAAATCTGCGGTAGAAGAATTATTTAAACTTGGGTTTAAAAATTTAATAGCTGTAGAATCTATTGTGTTTAGAGTATTTGCATCTATATTAGAAATAACCCCTCCTCCCGTTAAATATCTTACGGTTAAAGTTGTATTAGAAGGTGCAATACCATAAGTATTTGTAAATATAAAATTGGTTGGACTATAAGCTGTTGTTAATTTATTCTGTTCAAAAGGTAAACCTAAACCTACATTATCGGGATTTGGGGTAATTTCTTCATCATTTTGAAGAGGTTTTCCGGATCCAAATTGGATTTGTAAAGTGTTTTCATTTAAAAATCTAGTTACAAATCTTCTATTTACTGATTTGGTTTTTAATATATAGGGTGTATCAGTATCTGTATAATTATTAGGATCATTTATATTAGTATTTTTAATACTATCATAAACTAAATCTTGAGCCAAGTAATCTACTTCATAATATTGATTACCATCAGAATCTATTATATCAATTATATTGGATATATTAGATACATTAAGTTCTATAGTTGGATATTCAACATAACTACCTAAAGAAAAAGTTGAAGAAATTATAGTACCTGAAACTGCTTTTCGTGTCTTTTTCAGGAGATAATAAGTTGGTTCTCCTAAAGATATTTGAGAAATTGTAATTATTGTAGGATCTATTGAAGAAGAAACTGAAAAATCAATTGATTCCTGTATTGTAAACTGGGATCCATTTTGGGATGAAACTGATGTATTTTCGGGTACTTCTAAAGCATAATTAAAATCGGGAACTGTTTTTGATCCTTCTACTTTAGAAGGGATTTGTTGAAATACATCAACATCTACAACCGCCAAACCTGTTACTTTAGGTTTATAACTAAACATATAAGCAAGATCATATAAATTATCAAATTGTCTTGCATATTGTAAATATGTTTCTTGAATTTGATTATCTAAATAGAAAGATAATACATCTGAAACATATGATGCTTGTTCTATAAACATCATTCCAGGTGAAGCAGGACTAAAATCTGTATAAGTATTAGGAAAATACGTTTGTGAGAAATTAATAAGTTGAGATCTAATATCGTTAAAATCCTTATTAATATATGTTATGTCTTTATTCTGTAAGGCCATTAGTTAAAATTTAATTCTAAAGTATCATTTATTCCTGTATTAGGTATGCTATAGTTTATATTTACTTGTATTGTATTTGAGTTTACATTTTGTAATACCTCTACAGAATCAAGATTAATTTCTGGAAAGTTCTTTTTTATCTTTTCTTGTAAATCTTCTTGAATATACTCAAGATTACCACTTGATATTTGAGAAAATATGTAAATCCTTAAACCAGCACCAAATTGGGGATTTTCTATCCTTTCACCCGGGTTTGTTAATAAATAATTAATTAAATTATTTTTTATAGCATCTTTAGTTTGGTAATTTGGAGTAAAAGCAGTAGGTCCACTAAATGGTAAATCAACACCAATACCGACACTAGGTCGTAAATCATTAGGGTATATTTGTCTTGCTCCAAATGCCATAATTATCCTTTACTATTCATTAAACCCATTATTTGATCCATACTAACATTTCCTTGTGGTAAACTACCATTTGGGGATGTTGTATCTCCACTTCCCATTTGGAGTGGTAAATTTGATGTTGTTGCTGATAAGGTTCCATTTGCCCCAGGCATCATACCACCTAAAACATTCTGAATGTTTTCTTTCATTGCCATTCTTTTATCTTCTGGCATTTTTTGTTGTGTTACAGAGTTTACTGAGGTTGGTGTAGTTGTGTTATTTTCATATACTACAGATTTAGGAGCACGAACTGCTTCTATAAGAATGTCTTTCATCTCCTCTTGTATTGCCTCTTTTACGGCCTCTTTTACAATAGTTTTTAATTGACTTAATTTCATATTATGTTGATTTATTATAAATATTAAACTAGAATGCTTTTAAATCGTTTTGTTGTATATAAAATACAAGTTCATCGATTAGTATTTGATCACTTGCACTAAATGAAGGTTCACCTTTTAATTGAACAACCCCTTGATTGTTTTTAGCAATAGCATATCTTCTTTTTAAACTTCCTACTGGATTTTTATCATCTGTTACTACAGCCATAGTAAAACCATTAATATTTTTTATAACAGGATTACCATCTTCTTCTTGCTCTGCAGATAAATCTAATAATTCCTGGTTAATTAATTCTAATTCTACATTGTTACTAATATTAGATTCTTCAGCACATTCTTGTGATAAATTATCAATACCTTGTAATAAAAGAACACACGTAGCAGTTCCAGCTATTAATATTACTAAAGCAACTAAAGTTGCTCTATTCATACCATCAAATTGTTCTTCTAGTTTTTCTAACTCATCATTAATGTGTTGTAGTTTAGCTGTAAAAGAGTATGGTTGAGCAAATATTA
>Ga0206125_10001734_pt1 | contig 24641 bp, 21 predicted proteins | sample Helgoland_Spring_4_FD_148598 | JGI IMG/M metagenome (GOLD analysis project Ga0206125, IMG submission 148598) | Pelagic subsurface seawater microbial communities from Kabeltonne, Helgoland, North Sea - Helgoland_Spring_Bloom_20160331_1 | ecosystem: Environmental > Aquatic > Marine > Epipelagic ... | reverse complement strand
GTTCGGTATAACACGTAAGACGTCGCCAACCTCTGGCTTGGTATGACAACGTGACAGATCAAGGAACCCGTGCTCTTCAGCAAATTTATGGATACGCGCCTTCGGATGCTCAAGGATCAATCCATACCCATCAAGACCGCCAGTGTCAGATGTCAATGTTTTGGAGCCTGCATCCAAAATGCCACGATCCTCGCTCCCGCGACTTACCACACTGGTAAATACGTGGAGTGCGCAATCGCCTTGCTGCGCAAACCCAGCTTCGATCATCATGCGATCATTGAAAATGCAGGTGCCAGCCCGATGTTCAGTTGCGCCAAACAGCTTGCCAATATTGGCAAAATTTGGGGTACCTCCAGTAGAAATAATTCCATGCCTCATACCGAGCACCGCAAACGCTTTAGTCATCTTGTCAAGAAATTTCTGTGTCTCCCGCCAAGTATCCAGCGCCGGATAAAATAGTAGGCCAGCAAAGTTGAGCATTGGATCATTGTTGATGATTTGGGCCAATGTGACTGCCTCACCTGGCGTTTCAACCCCCGCACGTTTTTGCCCTGTGTCACACTCAATCATCACATCCAAAGGTCTACCAGACTCACGCGCAGCATTAGAATAGGCTTCAAGAACAACCGGATTATCAGCGCAAACCTTTAGAGCAATACGCCGTTGTAAAGCTACCAACCGACCCGAACGCGCCGCTCCCAACAGATTGGTTGCAATAATGATATCGGTGATGCCTGCATCCGCCATCACTTCGGCCTCTCCTAGTTTTTGGCAGGTAATCCCACGCGCACCAGCCTCAATCTGCATCTTTGCCAAAAGCGGTGATTTATGGGTTTTGATGTGCGGACGGTTTGCCACCCCGGCTTCATCGCATAATTTTTGAGCACGCTGGATATTGCGCTCAACTACATCAAGATCAATAACTAGGCAGGGTGTACCAAATTCCCTAATGATCTTTGTCTTCATTCTGTTCATAATATTAGTCATGCTGGTCAGCCTGGTTAAGATATGCTTTTACTAACACAATGGTGCTGTCAGACAAATAAGAACTCGCATCGGATTGCTGACGCAACCTGAGCTTATGCGCTCAAGAATTGACGCCACTCAGTAAGAGCGGCAGTTCAGTTTAGCTTGAGATTGGTGCGTGAGTAGAAATGGCGCTGCTGATTGAAATGGTTGTGGACTGAAGAGTGGACGGCAGCGAACTTCTGCAGACATCGCATCTGTCGGAAGCGGAGCATGGCGCGTTCTCGCCGTCGAAACAGCAAGTGGGAATTTTCAGCCCGATTATTTACCCAGCGGCCCGTTTCCTGCCGATCCGCGTTGCCAACAACTTTCATTGCTGCGCCATAGGAACGTAGTTTGTCCGTCACAACTACTTCTGGCCCACCGTAGCGCTTCATTGCTTTTCTGAGGAATTTCAATGCTGCGTTGCGGTCTCGGCGCTTGGTTACATAACTTTCAAGCACCTCACCTTCGTGATCAACGGCTCGCCAAAGGTAATGCGTCTTTCCGTTGATCTTCACAAAGGCCTCGTCCAGGTACCATTGCCAGTTCGAATAAGATCGCATTCGACTAACCCGGTTTCTTCGGATCTCAGCAGCAAACATCTGACCAAATCTATTCCACCAAAACCGAACCGTTGCATGGCTGATCTCAATGCCTCGTTCGTGCAAAAAATCTTCCACATTACGGAGTGAGAGCGGAAATCGAACGTACAGCATCAGAGCCAGGCGGATGATCTCAGGGCTCGTTTTAAAGTACCTGAATGGGGAGTGTTTTGTCATACGGCGAGACTACTAAACCGCCCTGCACGGCTCAAGCTCGTCTTGTCTGACAGCGCCTCTAGGCTTGTATTGAAATAGCGAAATAGAGAATGTTCTGTCATTCACGGACACCACAAATGCGCCCTGCCCACTTGAACCGAGTTTGATCTGACATTGCCTCATTTTTTTTGTAGGCTAGTCGTAACCCGTCATTTCTAGATAACCGCGCCCTGTGTGGCTGCCTTGAACGATAACCGGTCCCTCCCAGTAGGGGACTGAAGTATCCATCCATGCCTGCGGGTTTATCGCAGTCACCTCGACATCCAACCCACGATCAGGCAACCGCACATTCCATGTGGTCGGCACATCACGTCCGCCAACATCAGATATCGCAACCGGGTCAGCTTCAAACGCGCTTTTGGGATAGGAAGTTGCAGTACCGTTAGGGTCAATCCACGTCGCAGAGGTATAGTAGTTACCATCAGTTTGGCGCAGGCGAAATCCCATTAATTTGCTATCCTCTAACGACAACGAGAACCAGTCCCATCCCGTTTGATTGTCAGATAGCGGCTGAGAGGACCATTCGCGATCTAGCCAAGCATCACCAGCGACTTCTATAGTACCTGTCGGGAGGATCAGGGTTCCTTCAATTGCGTAGAACGGTTGAGAGTAGTAATAAGAAGCTTGTCCCTCTGCCGATTTTAGCGAGTACCCCTCATCACCGTGAAATACCAAAGGGCCACCTGAATTCAGGACCATATCATAAGCAAAGTCAGGCCCACTCGCCGTCATGGTCAGCGTTGTAAAATCAGGGCCTAATAGCTGCCAATCGTCGATCCAGGCCTCAAAAGGGTCGGCCTGTACCCCCGCCTGTCCAATACCACCACGGGCAAGACGCTCGGCTACGAAGTGCGCGTCAGGAGTGGTTACCGCCGCGTGACCCATCCACAGCTGGGGTGAGGACCACCCTTTGCCACCATCCGACGTAAGCGCAGAGCGAAACAGCGTCCATTGAAGACCGTACGGCGTCCCATCAAGACCTTCGAGATTAGCAGTCAGATACCACCATTCAATCCGATAATCATCGTGGGGACCATGATCGATCGGAAAATCAAATTTTGCTGGGCGCTGCGGAGACGAAAAACCGTCGACATCAGTGCCGAGGCCCGCGAAGCCCTGCGCACTTGCGGTGATTGGCCAAAGCAAAAGAAGAAAGGCTCTAGCGTTCATTTGCAAACACTTTCAGCAAATCCGCTGGCCGCGTCCGAGCAAGCTTTGTTGCAGGCCAGAGCGCGGCGATAACAGCAGCTGCCACCGCAAAAGCCGCGAGGCGCGCGTAGTCCAGTGGGAATAAGAACAGCGGCAAACGCCATCCGAAGGCCTCAACATTTACAACTGCCAACAGCGTCCATGCCAACGAGAGCCCTAGCGGTAATGCGAGAGCCATGGTGAGTAGCGCCAAAAGGACGGCACGAAGGATTTCTAAACGGCCTAGCCGCGCACAAGTAATGCCCTGCGCCCAGACAGGGGCAAGTTGTGGGATGCGCATGGTAGCGAGGGTCAACAAACTCATCAAAATAGCAAACGCCGCCACGGCGAGTGTCAGTATATTGAGCGCACCTGTCACTGTGAAGGTCCTATCAAACACCGCTAATGAAAACGCCTTGATACCTGCTTGATTGATCATGTTTACCTCAGTTAGGCCGAAGTCTGTGCCGAGATCGAGGGATAGGGCCGTTACACGCGACGGATCCATGCGCACGCCGAACCTAAGGGGGAAGATATCAGGAAATAGGGCTGCGAACTTGGCTTCAGTAATGATGACCTGCCCGATTGGATTGCCGTAATCGCCATAAATACCCAAAACTTTAAAGGGTTGCCCTCCAATCATAATTTCATCACCAATCGCGATGCCCGAGCGACGGGCGAGTTGTTCGTTAATCGCGGCCGCCTGTCCTGCTTCAATCAGCGCCCAAGCGTCGGGTACAGCATCCAAAAACAGCCAGTTATCGCGGTATGTTGCATGGGCGATAGGACCGTAGATTTCAGATGGAAGGCCGCGGATGTCTTGCATAGCAGACTGAATTGGTAGAACCTTATCAACACGGAGTTCTAGATAGGCGCGCAGGCTGGCAGCCTGTTGCGCGTCATCCGCATAGACGTAAAATTCCGAAGCCAGCCGTTGGTCAAGGAACCCTGTAAAGGTCAAACGGAAACTACTCACCATCGTGGAGACACCAACGTTGGTAGCCATCGCGATCAAAAGCGCCATCAACGCCAGCGACAGGCCGGGAAGTTGTTGGCGCGTATCCGCCCAGAACCATTCCTCCATAACCGATTTGGCATGCCGCACACCAGCGGCAAGTAGACCGTCCAATATAATGGGTAGGGCAAGGGCCGCCCCAATCAGAAGAGCGGCAAGCATGGCAAAGCCTGCCAACAGCCCACTGCCCAACCATCCTAGCAAGCTGGCTGTAACAAGAAGAAACATAGCGAATACAGTTTGTATCAGACGGCTACGCCTGGCCTGCATCGCCCAAGCATGTGGCCGCGCCGACGCAAGCAGGGGCATACATGCCAAGCGCCAAAGCGACGCGGCGGCCGCCAAAGCCGCGCCACCCACGGCCATGAGAAGACCAGAGACCCACCATTCCGGCCGAAACTGTAAGGTGCCTGAGATCGATTGCCCATAAAGACCCGATATAGTGGCAGAAACGTCAGGCAACAGAGCGGCAGCCATGAAATAGCCAAGCCCGACGCCGATCATGCCAGCCAAGACTGAGATGCCGACCAGTTCAAATGCAATAAGGGCGATCAGGTGTACTAGGGGAAAGCCCAGTGCGCGCAAAGTGCGAATGACCGGTCGACGCTGTTCGAATGCGAGGCCAATGGCGCCATGCACAATGAAAATACCCACTACAAACGAGAGGAAACCAAAGGCCGTGAGATTTAAATGGAAACTGTCTGTCAAACGCCCCACGTCCGATCCACTTTGCGGCGGGATCAGGTCGAAATTTGGGGCGATCACTTCAAGTGGCGGCTGTATGATCGGTTGTTGTGGCGCAACGATTAGGCGCGAAATCTGCCCATCTAATCCTAACAGTATTTGTGCAGTGCCAACATCTGTTAGAATAACAGCAGGGGCCACATCGGATGACGGGAATTTGCGTATATCTACCTCACCTAACCGGTCAAATGTTTCTTGGGTCGCAAACAAGATACCCTGTGTGATCATATCGACCGTCAACTTACCTGCACTCAGACCAACAGGCGTAAGACCAACCGGCGATGTCAGGGCATCTATTCCAATCAAACGGATGCCGTCCAATCGCCCTTCTACAACAGGGCTAACAAGCCAGCCCGCACGTCGCAAGGCAATGAAATCTTCCTGCGGTATTGTGCCTGTGCGAGCAATGATCTGGGCGAACATACCTTCACCCAAAGTTTCAGCGGCGGCATCATATGAAGCGCGCGCTTCGGTGTTGACTGCTTGAACTCCAGACCAAAGCGCCGTCGCCAAAGACAGCCCCACCACCAACGTGAATAACTGCATCAAATTGCGACGCCAATGGGACAGCAACGCTAAGAGACCCGCATTTGTCATTCCTCAGCACGTTCGATTTGGCCTGCGCGCAAGAGTAAACGGCGGCCCATACGTCCCGCCAGCCGACGTGAATGGGTGACCAACAACAGGGCAGAATGAGTTTCTATCGCTAGGGTCATCATAAGCTCCATGACCTTGTCTGCTGTTTCTTCATCCAGATTGCCAGTAGGTTCATCGGCCAGAATGAGTGCGGGTTTCGCCGCCAAGGTGCGCGCGATCGCAACACGCTGTTGCTGACCACCTGAAAGTTGTTCAGGATATTTCCCCAACTGTGCAGACAATCCAAGTCGATCTGCCAATTCCTTGATCCAGTTATGGTCCAAACGGCCTGCAAGGCGTGCTTGGAACCCAATATTGGACGCCACGGTCAGGGATGGAATTAGGTTGAACTGTTGAAAAACTACGCCAACCTTGTCACGGCGCATGCCTGCGCGCCCAGCATCATCCATCGCCCCGATGTCCACACCATCAACTGCCACAATACCGCTGTCAGGTTGATCTAGGCCACCAATAATGTGGAGCAATGTACTTTTACCACTGCCCGATTCGCCTGTGAGAGCAAGCGTTTCGCCCCGCGCAAGAAGCATTTCGATACCGCGCAAAACAGGCAAATGGCCATCAGGTCCGGCGTAAGACTTGTGGAGATCGGTTACGGATAGAAGCATGGGCTTTGGTTGATCCTGCGGTAATTGGAGACACAGTCAGCAAACTAGCGGTTAAGCGAAAAATTGAAAGGTGTGTTCGATTTTTCGCATATGCGTTGTCGCAACATCAAACTACCTAGTTTGAGGGCGCTGTCAGACAAACAGCAATTCCTGTTGGGTTGGCAGCGTCGCTTGAACCTATGCGCTCAACAAGTGGTGCTACTCAGCAAAAGCTGCGATTTGGTTGCAGCTCGCAAATGAACCGTAAAACACTTGATGATTGTTCAGTATAGGTTGAACAAGCCATTCTCAGGTTTCTGATAATTTTTGATAATATATCAGATTTCATGAGTGCTGTATTGCAACTGCGGGCAATCCAGCTACCTAAGACCGATGAAGAATAGACACAGTGAAGGTGACGCACGCCCCATTTCAGTGCCAGCCAGACGTTTTGAACGATTGGGTAAGCTTGGTTCCTTGACTGCAGGTGTAGCCAGCAGCATGGCGCTAAATAGTGTTAAACAACTGGGACAAGGCAAACGTCCCTCTTTACGCAACCTCTTATTGACGCCATCCAACGTCCAACGTGTGTCAGACCAATTGGCGCAAATGCGCGGTGCGGCAATGAAAATTGGTCAACTCATGTCTATGGACGCTGGAGATGTACTTCCACCAGAACTATCCCAAATCCTGATACGCTTACGTGACAATGCAAATCCCATGCCTACGGCCCAATTAAAGAGGGTTTTAAACGCTGAATGGCCAGAGCAATGGTTACGGTCTTTCAATAAATTCGATGTACGACCAATCGCTGCAGCTTCCATAGGGCAGGTGCATCGCGGCCAACTTAAGGATGGACGCGATCTCGCTATTAAAGTGCAATATCCTGGTGTTGCCAAAAGTATCGATAGCGATGTTGCAAATGTTGGTATTTTGATGCGTATGTCTGGTCTGCTGCCTCAGGGTTTCGACCTGGCCCCGTATCTAGAGGAAGGCCGCAAACAACTCCACGAGGAGACCAACTATAAGCGAGAAGCTACTCAACTTGTACGGTTTGGTGATTTACTGGAAAATAAGACGCAGTTTGTTGTTCCCGAGCTTCACAGTGACTGGAGTACACCAAATATTTTGGCAATGACTTATGTAGCAGGCGTGCCAATTGAACGTGTTACGCAAGAATCCCAAGAAATTCGTGATCAAATTGCCCAAGACTTGATTGACCTGACTATGCACGAGTTATTCTTCTATGGAGTAATGCAAACAGATCCAAACTTTGCCAATTATCTCTATCAACCAGACAATCAACGGATCGCCTTGTTGGACTTTGGGGCAACCCATGAAATTTCGGCGCCGGTAGTGCAATTTTATCACCGGCTCATGCTCGCTGGTTTTGCTGGCGATGATTTAGCCATAGAAGCGACGATAAAGGAAATTGGCTTTATCGATGAAAACACAAAAGATAACCAAGTCAAACAAATAGTCCATATGGTTAAATTTGTATTCGAAACATTACAAGAAAATCTCTATCTGGATTTTGCAAACACAAAACTAGCAACGGATCTTCAGGATTTAGTAATTTCTTTGGCTAAGGATGGCTTCACACCACCACCATTACCAATAGACGTTCTCCTAATACAGCGAAAGTTTGGTGGGATGTTTCTCCTGGCAGCTAAACTCGCTGCTCAGGTCGATGTCGTCTCATTAGTCGCAGATCACTTGAAAGGCAGTGCACCCAGTTAACAAACAAATCGAAGGGTGCTGTCAGACGAATGAGAACTCGCATCGGATTGCTAGCGCAGCCTGAATCTATGCGCTTAATAGTTGGCGCCACTCAGTAAGAGCTGCGCTTCGATTGAGCTTGAAATTGTCTCGTGAGTAGAAGTGGCGCTCCTGATTGAAATGGTTGTGGACTGAAGAGTGGACGGCAGCAAATTTTTGCAGACATCGCATCTGTCCGAAGCGGAGCATAGCGCGTTCTCGTCGTCGAAGCGGCAAGTGAGAATTCACCGCCCCATTGTTACACCAGCGGCCCGTTTCCTGCTGATCCGCGTTGCCAACAATTTTCATTGCAGCGCCATAGGAACGTAGTTTGTCCGTCACAACTACTTCTGGACCGCCGTAGCGCTTCATTACTTTTCTGAGAAATTTCAAAGCCGCTTTGCGGTCTCGGCGCTTGGTAACATAACTTTCCAGCACCTCACCTTCGTGATCAACGGCGCGCCAGAGATAATGTGTCTCTCCATTTATCTTTACAAAGACCTCGTCCAAGTGCCATTGCCAGTTCGAATAAGATCGCATCCGACTGACCCGGTTTCTTCGGATCTCAGCCGCGAACATCGGGCCAAATCTGTTCCACCAAAACCGAACTGTTTCATGCCTGATCTCAATGCCTCGTTCGTGCAAAAGATCTTCCACGTTACGGAGTGAGAGCGAGAACCGAACATAAAGCATCACAGCCAGGCGGATGATCTCTGGGCTCGTTTTAAAGTGCCTTAATGGGAGTGTTTTGTCATACGGCCAGGCTACGAAACCACCCTGCACGGCTCAAGCTCGTTTTGTCTGACAATTCCATTTGACCTGTTAAACGGTAGCGCAGGCCGACTTGAACTTTTTATATGCCGCCTAATCATTAAATAAATCAATGATTGATACGCGTATTTTATCAATATATTTAAAACGCCCTTGAGGCCTAAGAAGAGATACCATCAAAAAAAGCGAGCGCTTCCTCAGTCGCCGGTCTTGCCAAAATAGCCTCATGCCAACGCGATAGATTTTCCGCATTTTCAAGTGATAGACCAAGATGTTTATGTATGCGCAGCCATGGAAACAGCGCGATGTCGGCAATCGTATATACATCTCCACAGAGATATTTCTTGGTGTTCAGCTGATCATTGAGATATTCAACAGAACGGCTGGCGATTGCACCGTAATGGGCGGATGCAGCTGGATTGGGCGTTTTTGCTAATCTTGCCCAATATTCGATTTGCCCAAAATAGGGCCCTTGGGCCGAGGCCTGATAAAACAGCCAGGTTGTTATGTCCGCTTGCAAGGAAAGGTCTGCCACAAGACCCCAGTTGGCTCTCTTGGCCAAGCTGAGAAGGATCGCATTTGATTCTGTTTGGTGACAACCGTCATTCCATATTACGGGCACCTTTCCAGCAGGGTTTACCGCACGAAAATCAGGACTGTGTTGCTCGCCTGTGCGAATATTGATCGGTATAAATTCAAAATCTGATCCCGTTTCAAACAAGAGCATCAGTATCTTTAAGGTATTGATCGTGTCATATCCGTATAATTTGAGCATAGGCCTATGTTCTCCAAGACGGTGGCATCACCGGCGTTTGCGCAAGCAGTGATTTGGTATATTCTGCTTGAGGAGCCTCATAAACCGCGTCTGTGGTATTGACCTCTTCAACTCTGCCATTTCGCAAAACAGCGGTATCATCGGCCATTTGCCGCACCACGGCAAGATTATGGCTGATAAACAGGATCGTCAGTCCAAATGTCGCTTGAAGCTCTTTCAGCAAATTTAAAATCTCAGCTTGGATCGAAACATCCAGCGCAGAAGTGGGTTCATCGCAAATCAGAAATCGCGGGCGCGCAAGAAGCGCGCGGGCGACTGCAATACGTTGACGTTGACCGCCCGAAAATTGATGCGGGTATTTGTTGATTGCATCTGGCGGCATCCCTACCAAAGAAAGCATCGAAGCCGCCATATTTTTGCGCTCGACCGGGTTTTTGATAAAGCCATAGAACCACAGTGGTTCGGTTAAAATATCCCCCACAGAATGGCGAGAATTCAGACTGGAATATGGATCTTGAAAGATCATTTGCACCAGCTGTCGTGACAGATGGTGGCGATTTCGGGATTTTCCAACTGGCAGCACCGCACCGCCCAATCGCATCTCCCCGCTTTGGGGCGTCACAAGGCCGGTGATTACTTTTGCCAATGTTGATTTTCCAGATCCACTTTCCCCTACCAACCCCATGATCGATCCGGGCTTAATGTTTAATGTGACATTATTCAGCGCAACGTAGATTGGGGGCTTACAAAAAAGGGATCTGCGTGGCTCCTCGAACGTTACGGTAAGGTTGTGCACGCTCAGCCCCGTAAGGTCGTGCTGTTGCCCTTCAAGTAGCCAGCGCTCTGCCATTCTGCCCCGCGACGAGGCGATGCGGTCATCTTTGAGAACGCGAAAGCGATCAATTTTGCGATCGAGTGGCGGCACTGCGTCCATCAAAGCGCGAGTGTAAAGGTTTTTTGGGGCCCCTAAAACCTGAGCTGTTTCACCGGCTTCCATGACGCGGCCGTTTCGCATGACCGTCACGCGATCAGCCACTTGCGCTATGACGCCGATATCATGTGTAATCAACATGAAGGCAATCTGGCGCTGTTTGGCCAATCGTTGGATCAGGTTAAGAACCTGCGATTGCACTGCAACATCCAAGGCTGTTGTCGGTTCATCTGCGATGATCAAGTCAGGATCGGTACAGATCGCCAATGCAATCACAACCCGTTGCCTCATGCCGCCAGAAAATTGATGAGGATAGGCTTTTATGCGTTGAGACGCATTTTCAATTCCGATTTCTTCCAGCAGATCAACCGCCTGTTTTAGTGCTGCGGTATGGCTGATATCTGAATGAGCTTGAATCGTTTCGATCAATTGATCCTCAATCGTCATCAACGGGTTTAAACTGGTTTGAGGATCCTGAAAGATCATCGAAATTCTAGCGCCGCGGATCTCATGGGCTTGTGTAAATGTCAGGGCCTGTAGGTCAGTTTCGCCCAATAATAAGGTTCCACTTGCAACGTAACCAGGCGATTGAAGCAGCCCGATCACGGCGGCCCCGACAGTTGATTTTCCCGCACCACTTTCACCGACCAATCCGTGAATTTCACCCGGTTTGATGCTCATATCCACATTTTCAATAGCGGTAAAATAGCCAAACCGAGACGGAAACTTTACGGTTAAACCTGTGATTTTTAGCATCTAGCGTAACCTTGGATTAAAAATGTCACGTAGAAAATCACCAAGGATATTGATGGACACCACCAAGGCAACAAGGACCAAGGTGGGGATCCATAAAATCCACCATTCACCCGATAAAAGAAATTGCATGCCAATGCGGATCAACGTGCCTAGGCTGGGGCTATCGGCAGGCAACCCAATCCCCAAAAAGGACAGGGTGGCTTCGAGCAAAATCGCAGAGGCCAAATCAACCGTCATGATTACCAAAAGCGGGCCAAGAATATTGGGTAGGATATGGACAAACATCACCCGCAACGGGCGTTGGCCCATCATAATGGCGGCCTGTACGTATTCTTTGTTCATCTCCACAAAAGTTGATGCGCGCGCTGTGCGGGCGAAGTTAACCCAAAGCGACAGCGCGATGGCGAGGGTTAAAACCATAACACGCAATTCTTGCTGAATGGCTTGTGGCAAAATTCCCCGAGCTATGCCATCAATCAAGAGGGCGGTCAGGATAGCCGGCAATGCCAATTGCACATCCGCGATCCGCATCACGACAACATCAAACCGACCGCCATAATACCCGGCCGCCAAACCAAGCCCCACGCCGAGAACCGCTGCAATCGCCAAAGCCGATAAGCCAATGATCAGCGATAGCCGCGCGCCATATAGGATCGATGAGATCATATCACGGCCTTGATCATCCGTGCCCAACAGGTATTTTGAGTTTGCACCTTCTTGCCAAAATGGCGGCAACAAGCCGTCAAACAGACTGAAAGATGCAAGATCGTAAGGGTTCACCAATGCGATCCAAGAGGCAAACACCGCTCCGAAAACAATCAAGGCTGCAACTGCCGCCGCAATGATTGCCGCGGGCGAAATCAGAAAGAGCCACAGGCCTTCATATTTTTTCAAAAAGGCGCTCATGACGCATCTTTTATTCGAAGGCGTGGATCGATGGCCACGTAAAGCAGGTCAACCACAAGGTTTACCAGTACAAAGAAAAAAGCAATCACCACAAGATAGACGCCCATCACCGGAATATCAACGAAACGGATCGATTCCAGAAACAGCAATCCCATGCCAGGCCATTGGAAAACGCTTTCCGTCACGATCGAAAACGCGATAACACCGCCAAATTGCAGCCCGACAATGGTGATCACGGGGACCATTGTATTCCGCAGAGCATGTTTATAATGCAGGCGCCTCATGGGAACACCGCGCGCCATGGCAAAGCGGATATAATCGGATCGCATCACCTCCATCATCTCAGCGCGCACCAAACGCATCGTAAGCGTCAATTGGTAAACGCCAAGGGTAATCGCAGGTAAAAGCAATGCGCGCCAACCATTGAGGGTAAAGAACGAGCTGTCCCAATTGCCAATTGCCACTGTGCCGCCGCGCCCAAACGTTGGCAGCCAACCCAATTGGACCCCAAAGATGAAGATCAACATGATGCCGATCACAAAGGTTGGGATCGACACACCAACAAGCGTAGTCATCAAAATGGTTTGACTCAAAACGCCGCGTGGTTTTAACGCTGTATACACGCCTGCCGGTACGCCCACCAAAAGAGAGATAATCAAGGCCACGACGCCCAGTTCAAGCGTTGCAGGAATACGATCGGCGATCATATTCGCAACCGGTTGGCGGGTTCGGTATGAAAAGCCAAAATCGCCCTGCAGCATCTCGCATGTAAACCGCAGAAATTGCGATATAAATGGCTCGTTTAATCCCAGCTCCTCGCGCAGACGTTCCTGATCTTCTATCGAGGTTTCAACCCCCGTCATCTGCGTGATCGGATCTCCAACGAAGCGAAATAAGGAAAAAGCCAAAAAGGCGACAGCCACCATCACGAACACGGATTGCACGATCCGCTTCAGGATAAAGTATGCCATCGCCCGTTTGCCTTAAATTTGGATCAGTTTACGCTGACCCAGCGCAACATGAAGAAATTGTCCGCACGTTGTGTCAAGTTTATATTGTCTTTCGATGCCCAAATGAGTGGCTGCGTATAAAGCGGGATATATGCGACCTCTGCCTGCGTGATTTCTACGACTTCATCGACCATAGCCTGACGCGCAGCCGGGTTAATTTCCTGTTGAATACCGGGCAGTAGCGTATCAACGCGTTGGTTCGAATAGCCTCCAAAATTCCAGGATCCCAGTTTCTTTTCAGAATTTGGTGTCGACATCAAAAACCGGATTGGATGCTCCATATCGAAGGTTCCAGGGGACCAGCCGAGCAAATACATATCAAATGCATCTTCGCGCAGCTGCGGCCAGTAATCGCGCACTGGGCCAGTGCTTAGCTCAGCATTCAAGCCAACGGCTGCAAACATGGACGCGGCGGCCCGGCACAAGGCTTCATCATTGATGTAGCGATCATTCGGGCATTTCAAACCAAAGCTAAACCCATTGGGATAACCGGCTTCGGCCAGCAAGGCTTTGGCGCGCTCGGGGTCATAGGCCGGGCGGGTTGAATTGGCCTCTGAGTAGCCGGAAATGCCTGCTGGAACCAATTGCGAGGCGCCCTCAATCTTACCCCTGAACAATACCCTATCGATCGACGCGATATCGATTGCATGCGCTGCGGCCTGACGGACGCGAACATCTTGAAATGGGTTTAACCCGCTGACATCCGATGAATAAAGCAGCTCATCATGTTCATGGCCAAAGCCAAACATGATCACGCGTGTTTCTTCGCCTTCGAGAACGCGAAACCCGTCACGGCTTTCAACCTGCGCAATATCTTGTAAGGGAATTGGCTGGATAAAATCAATCTCGCCCGATAACAAAGCAGCGAGTCCGGTTGCTGCATTTCCAATCGGCGTGAACACGGCTTCGGTGATATTGTGCTCTACGTCGCCCCACCAGCTACCATTGGGGACCAGCACGGTTTTGATCCCGGGATCTCGACTGTCTAATTTAAACGGGCCGGTGCCGTTTACGTTCATCGTCGCAAAGTTTTCTGCGTCGCGCGCTGGTAGTTCTGCGCCGTTTGCTTCGGCCCAGCCTTCATCAAGGATCATGAAATTTGCGATAGAATCTGGAAATAAGGGGTTTGGCGCTTTCGTGACAAAATCTACAGTATACGCATCAACAATGCGCACCTCTTTGACTGGTGCGAACCAAGACCGTACATCCGCAACTTCATTTGACGCACGTTCATAGGAAAACATGACATCCTCGGCATTGAAGGCCGATCCGTCTTGGAATTTTACGCCTTGGCGCAGGTTAAACCGCCAGCCATTTTCACCATTGAGCGGTTCCCAGGAGTGCGCGAGCGAGCCTTCGATTGACATCCCCTGATTTCGGCGCACAAGACCTTCATATATATTGTTCAGGAAAGACAACACGGGCGCAGAGTTTACGGCATGGGGATCCATGGTTTGTGGATCGGTATTTGAGGCCCATCGAAACGTTTCAGCCGAAGCGCTCAATGCAGCTAGGCTTAAAGCCCCGCCCAAAAAAGCCAATTTAAGTTTTTTCATGTTTTCCTCCGTTGGTATTAAATAGTCGTCGTAATGCCATCAATTTGCAACTCATTGGCGGCTTGAGACAGAGATTTTGACCTTTATGGGTGGAACGATACGTGCCAAACGCCTGTAATGTTAACGGGCGTCTATCCCGGATCTCGATCGCTTTGCCTGCGGGCACTTGATATCTGTCATCAAAACGGAAAACCCAAGCCTTGTCCACCCTGGCTTTTCAATCTCTTGTCCGGAGAGAACGGCCGCACGGGTGCTGTCAGGCAAATGAGAACTCGTATCGGATTACTGGCACAGCCTGAGTCTACGCGCTCAATAATTGACGCCACTCAGTAAGAGCAGCAGTTCGATTTAGTTTGAAATTGTCGCGTGAGTAGAAGTGCCGTTCCCGATTGAAATGGTTGTGGACTGAAGAGTGGACGGCAGCGAACTTCTGCAAACACCGCATGTGTCGGAATCGGAGCATGAAGCGTTCTCGTCGTCGAAACGGCAAGTGGGAATTCACCGCCCCATTGTTACACCAGCGGCCCGTTTCCTGCTGATCCGCGTTGCCAACAACTTTCATTGCAGCTCCATAGAAACGTAGTTTGTCCGTCACAACTACTTCTGGTCCGCCGTAGCACTTCATTGCTTTTCTGAGGAATTTCAATGCTGCCTTGCGGTCTCGGCGCTTGGTTACATAACTTTCCAGTATCTCACCTTCGTGATCAACGGCTCGCCAGAGGTAATGTGTCTTTCCATTTATCTTTACGAAGACCTCGTCCACGTTAGGGAGTGAGAGCGGAACACGAACCTAAAGCATCACAGCCAGACGGATGATCTCAGAGCTCGTTTTAAAGTACCTGAATGGGGAGCGTTTTGTCATACAGCAAGCCTACGAAACCACCCGCCCCGTCTCAAGTTACTTTTGTCTTACAACACCCTCGGTCCTCATAACTACCGCTTAGCAGCATAGTAGGCGACGCGTCGTTCCAAATACGCAAGGAATTCTGAAATTGTAAAAGCCAACGCAAAAAGAACGATCAGGACGGCCCAGAAGTGTCCCATCAGGAAGTTAGCTGAATAGAGTTCGAACAAGGCGCCAAAACCCACAATGGAGATAAGAAGCTGACCGATGATCACCCCCTTTACGGCACGAATGATCCCAATTCGGACGCCGCCCAAAATTTCCGGCAGAGCCGCCCAAAAATAAATCCTGAAAAAGGCATCCATCGGGGAAGCCCCAAAGCAGTGTGCCATCTCAACCAAGGACCGATTAATCTGTTTCACCCCTGCGCGGGAATTCAATATGATGATCCAAACAGCGAAGAGGCATGTAGTGATTATAATAGACTTCATGCCAAAGCCGAAAAGAACCATCAACACAGGGACAAGGGCAGTCAGAGGTGCGCTTAAAAAGACATTGACCCAAGGCAAAAGCAATTCATCCATTAGGCGGTTCTTGCCCATTAAAATACCGACAGTAATTCCGATCACAACGGCAAAGAAGACGCCAGCAAAGAAAGCATAAGCAGTTTCGCCGAGCGCTTTTTGAAATGCAGGGGTCCGGATGATTTCAAACAAGGTCGCTATGACTTCGCTGAGTGGCGGTACAAAGAAGGTTAGATCCGCACGACCGACGATCTCCCACAACAGCGCCCAAATAACGAGAGACGACATGCCTGGAAGTCGATATCCAAAAAGATACATTGCAGTCTCCTATTCGACGTAGGTGCGCAGGGACGCCCAAATATCATCAACTATATCAAGGTATTCAGAATCTCGGCGGATGTTTTCAACGCCTTTATTCCTGAAGCTAGACGGGCGGATGATCTCGGACACGCGGCTGGGGCGTGGCAGCAAAATCGCGATTTGATCAGACACATAGACCGCTTCTTCGATCGAGTGGGTTACGAAGATGAAGGTTTTGTTTTCATGCTGCACTAGGTTCAGAAGGTCTTCCTGAAACTTGCGACGTGTCTGTTCATCCACCGCCGAAAAAGGTTCGTCCATCAAAAGAACATCCGCATCAACAGACAATGCACGTGCAAGGCCAACCCGCTGGCGCATACCGCCAGAAAGTTCATGCGGATAGCTTTTTTCGAACCCTGCGAGACCCACATCCTTGATATATTTTGCCGCTTTATCTTCGCGCTCAGATGCAGCCACTCCGCGCATCTGTAGGCCGAAGGCGACGTTCTTTAGCACGGTTGCCCAAGGCAGCAATGCGAAATCCTGGAAGACAAAAGCACGGTCGGGCCCGGGATCTGTCACGGTTTTGCCATTTACTAGAACCTCGCCTGAGGTTGGCTCTAAAAGCCCAGCTATGATCTTGAGCAATGTGGTCTTACCGCACCCGGATGGGCCCAAAAGCGATGTGAGCTGCCCGCGTGGAAACTCCAGAGACATATCGCGAAGTGCCTCTACGGCCCCATAGTTCTTAGTGATATTTTTTACAGAAACAGCGCTTTCGAGCTGTGTCTCGACGCCTGCGTCGGGTCTTTCTTTAGTCTGAGACGTAACCACGTTGATTTCCTTTAAAGAGAACAGTTTCGATTTTTTCGAGCAGGTTCAGGAACAGCACTGCGAGAAGGATAATTGAGAAGATGGCAGCGTACATACTGGGGTAGTCCGCGATAGAGCGGCTGTATGTGATGATGTCGCCTACGCCAGTTGGTGTAATCTTCAGCTCGGCAAGAATCGCACCGATAAAGCCTGCGGATATACCAAGACGTAGGCCGGCGAAGATGACCGGTGATGCTGCTGGGATTACGATGCGCAGCAATATCGATGTGCGCGAGGCCAAGAATGATTTGCCCATCTCCTTGTAGGACTCGGGCGTGTTGCGTACTGCACCGCTTGTATTCAGAACGATGACAGGCATGGCCATGATGCAAACCACCAGCACTTTAGATGTTAGCCCGATGCCGTAAGCCAACACGAGCAGAGGGATCAGTGCCGCCAACGGTGCGGCCTGCATAACAATGAATATTGGTGAAAAAAGCCAGTCGAAGAAGTTATTCAATCCAACCCAAAGGCCCAACCCGATGCCCAATACTGCCGAAATAATGATCCCAATCACAAGAGGACGTAGAGTTTCCTTGTAGGCCTCATACATCATGCCGTTGCCAATCATCTCGAACAGGGACCGCATGGAATCGAGGAAAGTCGGAAAGGCATAACTGACCGGAATCCGGCCTGCGATTTCCCATGCGCCAAATAAGACCAGTGCGGATAGTATTTTAAGTGTGTTTGCGCGACTAAGCATGTCGAAGTGTCTTTCGCCAATTGGGGTAACTGCCGCATCCGGTTGGTGCGGCAGTCTTGTGATCAAGTTACTTCATGGCGGCATCAAGCGGGGCAAGATACCAGAAGTCTTCGATGTTCAGGGTGTCAGGCGTGCCATCTAGCTGTCCCGCCGCAGAGTACCACTCCATATCGGCTTTAGCCGCTTTGCGACCACCGCCGTTTGGATCGTACAACCCACCTTCAACAGCATCGGCGTAAAAGCCATCCAGTTCGGCCAAAATTTCAGCAGGCAACTGGCCAATGGGACCATCAGGATTGGTCTCGCGACGAATAATAGTCGGGTCTTCATGCATGTCCTGCCACGTGCTGGCCAACGCATTCACAAAGATTGAGACATCTTCCTCATTTTCCTTAATCCAATCAACGTTTCCAAACAATGCTTCATCACTGGCTTCAACTTCAAACATTTCGAGAACGTTAAAATTGTCAGCCGCTTCACTGCGCATCAATTTGTTCTTATTTGACAAATCAATGATGGTTGCATCAGCACGACCGCCTAGAAGGGCAGCAACACGGTTGGATGATCCAGGTACGTAAGAGCGATCTCCGAATTTGATGCCCATGCGATTTTCGATTACGTTAGCAATGGAATCCGTTCCTCCCCCGCGCGAGTGAAGCAAAATTGGCTCGCCGTCCATATCTTGAAGCGACGAATAGGCCGTAGTGGTGACCGGGAAGAATTTCAGTTTTGACAATTGGAAGATGATCCGAATTGGCGCGCGCGAGCGTTGCATTGCCGAATAAGGCGTCCCAAACCCGATATCCATCTGACCACTTAGAACGGCCTGAATGGCAAGTTCTTCATCCGAGAATGCCGTCCATTCATAGTCCAGCCCATTAGCTTTTGCGCGATCAAGCGCCACAAAGAATGCTGCCAACTCGTCAGACGGGGTCTCCGCAAGTGCGATACGAATTTTCTCGGCCTGCGCTGCACCTGCGCTGATGCCTATCGCCAATGGAATGGCAATTGCGACCCCCAGTGCTTTCTTCAAAATGTGTTTCATTTTTTCTCCTCCCAGAGTTTTCAGGTTCAATTCTTGATCGGTTTTCGGCTTTATGCTCTTTTCTCATGATCAAATTGTTTTCGTGCTCAAGTCTCCCCAAACAAACGGTTCGCAACAGAGCGCAGATGGGTTTGCATCGCGGCTTGAGCCGCAGATGGGTCGCGCGCCTCGATAGCGCTCAGAATTTCGTTATGTTCTCCAAAGCTGGAATGATCAGCGGGCGGGCGCAGAGATGCGCGCACAACAGTGTTCCAGGCCACGCCCCGTCGGACCGCGTTCATGTGATCAAACAAGGATAAAAGAAGCACGTTCTCAGAGGCAATCGCAACGGCACGGTGAAACTGGTCATCGAATGCTTCGTAATCGTCCCAATTGTCTGCATTGATGGTTTGCTTACGGATCATGTCGAGCTGCGCGACGGCGTCGGCCGACGCGTTGATTGCTGCTTCGCGGGCGATTGCAGGTTCAAGAGCCAGGCGCGCACGCATCAGCGTGACGGGCGTGACGTGTTGGATAAGATCCGACAATGATCCGTTGCCATCTTGCATTTCATCAGAGGCAATAAACGTCCCTTTGCCAACATGCCGCCAGATCGCACCGTCACGCTCCATTGTGTCGAAAGCTTTACGCAGAGCAGATCGACTGATTCCCAATCGACCGATCAAGTCCCGTTCGGAGGGCAGGCGATCACCGGGGCGGTATTTCCCGGTTTTGATGAACGTTCGCAAGGCCGTAACCGTGCTTACGGTGTCCATATCAGGTAATTTTTTGATCGTTGTCATCAGCATGAATTGGTCAACCAATTTGGGCAATTGGTTTTATATTGCACTGAGATTCGCTGAAAAGCAATAATAATGTTGATATATTGCACATTGGTATAGATTGATTTTAAAATTGGTATAAGTTAAGCTATATCTAAACCACATCCATGACTGGAGAAAACTATGCGCAATTTTGTAATTGATACCCCCGAAGCCGTTATTCTTCCTATCGAGGGTACAGATGATGTGTTTCCAGTCCGTAGAGTGTACTGCATCGGTCGAAATTATGCGGCCCACGCAATTGAAATGGGCCATGATCCTGACCGCGAACCGCCGTTTTTTTTTCAGAAGAATGCCAATAACCTCGATCCATCTGGAAGTTTTCCATATCCACCACACAGTTCCGATGTGCACCACGAAGCTGAGATGTACGTTGCGCTCAAAACCGGTGGTACCAACATTGCTGTCGAGAATGCGCTTGATTGCGTTTACGGCTACGGCCTTTCTCTCGATATGACCCGCCGCGATTTGCAGGGCGAAATGAAAAAGCTGGGCCGCCCTTGGGAAATCGGTAAGGCGTTTGAGCGTTCAGCTCCTTGCGGCCCCATTCATCCGGTGACTTCGATTGGTCATCTGACCGAAGGCAATCTAACATTAACGGTGAACGGCGAGACTCGGCAAGAGGGTGATCTAAACCAGATGATTTGGAAAGTGGCTGAAATGATTTCCTATCTCAGCGAGTACTTTGAACTGGCTCCCGGTGATATCATCCAGTCGGGAACGCCATCCGGCGTTGGCCCAGTGGAGCGCGGCGACGTGATGGTTATGACTGTTGATGGCCTTGGCAGCCTAACGGTCAACGTAGTTTGAGCAGGGACGAAAAGGACTGGAACGCAGAATGACGAAGACACTTGCGGCGCTGATAGCAGCGCATCCCGATGACGCTCAAGCCTTGGGCGCGCCTGGTCGTGCTTGGCTTAACTACAGCGGCTTGCGATCCTTAGCAGCTGATGCTGCCCAGACATTGCATCGCGCGGGTATCGGGCGTGGAGATCGGGTGGCCATCGTACTGCCAAATGGACCAGAGATGGCAACGGCGTTTTTGACCGTGGCACAAGTTGCAATAACAGCGCCGTTGAACCCCGGCTACAAAGAAGACGAATATGCGTTTTATCTCGACGACTTGAAGGCCAAGGCATTGATCGTTTTGGAGGGTGATGACGGACCTGCGATCAAAGCCGCGGCAAAGCTTGGGATTGCGGTCTTGCGCCTGTCTTTTGATGCAAGCGGTCCAGCCGGGACATTCATACTGTCCGGAGATACAGGGCTAAAGGACAACGATAAAACCACTCCCACTGAGGGCGACGTGGCCTTGATTCTACACACGTCCGGCACGACGTCTCGTCCTAAGATCGTGCCATTAACGCAGGCCAATTTATATGCGTCTGCACTCAACATCCGCACGTCTCTGGCACTGACCTCGTCAGACCGTTGCCTAAGCATAATGCCGTTGTTCCACATTCATGGGCTTATTGCGGCGCTATCTGCCACCATGGCTGCGGGAGGCCAGATTAGCTGCGCGCCGGGCTTCAACGCGCTGAAGTTCTTCGGGCAGATCAAGGATGTCGATCCGACGTGGTACACCGCTGTGCCAACGATGCATCAGGCGATATTGGCCCGTTCCGCGCGCAACAAGGACATTATTGACGAGGCCCGTTTGCGATTCTTGAGGTCTTCATCAGCCTCCCTGCCAGCCCCTGTTATGGAGGAGCTTGTCGACACCTTCGGTGCGCCGGTTATCGAAGCCTATGGCATGACCGAAGCCACGCATCAGATGTGTTCGAACCCCTTGCCGCCTAAAGTACAGAAACCTGGCTCGGTCGGGCTTGCGGCGGGACCAGAGGTCCGTATCGCCTCCGAGACTGACAACACGCTCCTGCCGTCTGATGAAACTGGCGAGATTGTTATCAGTGGGCCGAATGTGACCCTTGGATATGAAAGCAATCCAAAGGCCAACGCTGACAACTTCTTTGTCGCAGGTGATCAGCGCTGGTTCCGCACTGGGGACCAAGGGGCCTTTGACGATGAAGGCTATCTGCGTCTAACCGGGCGCTTGAAAGAGATCATCAACCGAGGTGGCGAGAAAATCAGCCCACTCGAGGTGGATGCAAAGTTGCTAACCCACCCAGAAATTGCGCAGGTCGTCTGTTTCGCGGTCCCTCATTCCAAGCTGGGCGAAGATATTGCGGCGGCGGTAGTATTGTCCGAAGGTTCCACTATGACAGTTCGTGACATTAAAGAATATGCCTCGGGTCAGCTGGCAAGTTTCAAAGTGCCGAGCTCAATCGTCGTCCTTGAGGAAATCCCGAAAGGTGCGACGGGGAAGATCCAACGCATCGGCATGGCGCAAAAACTTGGTCTAACCGGAGCGTAACATATGAAGATTTGCATCTTTGGCGCAGGGGCCATTGGCGGCTACATGGGCGTGAAGCTGGCGCTGGCCGGTGCTGATGTAAGTTTGGTCGCGCGCGGGCCCCATTTAGCCGCGATGCAAACTGGTGGCCTGACGCTGCTCGAAGAGGGCCATAACCCGGTGACGGTCCAAGTGACGGCGTCAGATAATCCGGTAGAGCTCGGGGTCCAAGACTACGTTATTATCACGCTAAAGGCCCATTCGGTTCCCAGTGTCGTTTCGGCGATACAACCTTTGATTGGTAAGACTACGACAATTGTTAGCGGCGTGAATGGCGTGCCGTGGTGGTATTTCCACAAACACGGCGGCACGTTGGAAGGCACAAATTTGCAAAGCGTTGATCCCGGGGGCGTACAATGGAACGGCTTGCGCCCAGACCGAGTTTTGGGTTGCGTTGTCTACCCGGCGGCCGAAGTGGTGGAGCCCGGCGTGATTCGGCACATCGAAGGCAATCGGTTCTCCTTGGGGGAGCCAGATGGCTCAAAATCCGACCGCGCCATGGTACTGTCCAAGGCGCTTATGGTGGCAGGCCTCAAAGCCCCAGTACGTCCGCGTATTCGAGACGAAATATGGATCAAGCTCTGGGGCAACTTGTCGTTTAATCCAATCTCGGCGCTGACCCACGCGACCTTGGATGTGCTTTGCACCGACGCAAGCACGCGCCCCATCGTGCGTGCAATGATGGCCGAGGCACAGCAAATTGCCGAAGCTCTTGGCATAAAGTTTCCGATTGATGTTGAGCGCCGTATCGATGGAGGGGCCGCCGTCGGTGCGCATCGAACATCCATGTGGCAAGACCTCAACAAAGGTCGTCCAATGGAAATCGATGCCTTGGTGACAGCGGTTCAAGAGCTTGGGCTTCTGACCGAAATTCCTACGCCAACCATAGATACGGTTGCGGCATTGACAAAACTCCGGGCAAAGGTCGCAGGATTATATTGAAGGGTAAAGCAATCCATAGGTGCTATCAGAAACACTTCAACCTAGCTTAATCCAACGATACGGTTCACCTTGTTATTAATTCCGATGCACAAGACGTTTAAGAAAGCTGGTAAAGATAAACGTAATAGCGGTGACGCATACGATGGACGGACCCGCAGGCGTATCGAGTACATAAGCTGCCCGAAGTCCTATAATCGTGGACAGCGCCCCAATGAAACCAGCAGCGATGGCCATACCTTCGGGCGTCCGAGATAAAGGGCGTGCCGCAGCTGCCGGGATTATTAACATCGCGGCAATGAGTAGCACCCCAACTACTTTTATCGCGACTGCAACTGTAATTGCTAAAGCGATTGTCAATACTAGCTGCTCACGTTTCGGATTGATCCCGTTTGCATAGGCGAGATCCGCGTTAAGCGTTGAGGTTAATAGGCCCGACCAACGCCATCCGATCAGCGTTACAACAAGTGCTGCGCCGCTCCAGATGACTGAAAGGTCCCCGCGCGACACAGCAAGAATATCACCAAAGAGATAGGCCATGAGGTCAATCCGAATACCGGAGAGAAAGGATACCGCGACAAGTCCAAATGCTAGCGCAGAATGCGCAAGCACCCCCAGCAAAGTGTCCATAGCATAGCCTTTCTCAGACAACACGCTGACTACAAGAGCCATTAGTAAGGCTACGACCACCGTTCCTACGAATATGGATATCGAAAATGCCAATGACAGTGCAACGCCAAGGATCGCCGCATGGGCGGTGGCATCCCCGAAATAGGCCATGCGCCGCCAGACCACAAAGCAGCCTAAAGGTGCTGAGGCAAAAGCCAGACCAATTCCTGCAAGCGCGGCACGCACCATAAAATCATCAAGCATTACTCTGCATCCTGGGTGTGGTTATGGCAATTGTCGCCATGATCGTGGTCGTGTTCATGGCGGTAAAGTGCCAGCGCACCTCCGGTTCCCGTGCCGAACAAAGCCCTATATTCTGGTGCTGATGCTACCGCTGCAGGTGCTCCTTCACAGCAAACATGACCGTTAAGGCAGATAACACGGTCAGAGGCGCTCATCACAACATGTAATTCATGGCTGATCATAAGGACTGCGCAGCTAGTAGCCTGTCGTACCGTTTCGATCTGCTGGTAAAAAGATGCAGAACCACGTTGATCAAGCCCCTGGGTTGCTTCATCTAAAAGTAACAAATTAGGTTTTCCTATTAACGCCCGGGCAAGTAACACCCTTTGGAATTGACCGCCTGACAGCTGTGAAAGTTGCTCTTTCTCTAATTCGTGTACGCCTGCTTGTTTCAGTGCATAATCAACATCTGCAAGGCCTCCCGGTAATTTCAAGAATCTTGAAACGGTGATCGGTAAGGTTTCATCAATGTGGAGCTTTTGTGGGACATACCCGATCTTGAGGTTGCTAGCGTGAACGATACTGCCTGATAACGGTTTGACCGCACCGATGATCGCCCTGAGCAGGCTAGTTTTACCTGATCCGTTGGGTCCAACAATTGTCACAATTTCATTAGGCTCAATACGCAACGACACATCTGACAGTGCAGTTCTTGCGCCATATCTAACGCTAAGTCCCTCGACATGAATAAGGCTCATGACTCTGTTTTGTTAATACAAGATGGGCAGATACCTTCAGCCTCAATGATCGTTCGCTCTATCTTAAAGCCGGTGGCGCGTGCCACCTCGTG